>Ga0207422_1000194_pt1 | contig 238023 bp, 201 predicted proteins | sample MarCyaLeptolynsp_FD_187757 | JGI IMG/M metagenome (GOLD analysis project Ga0207422, IMG submission 187757) | Marine cyanobacterial communities from Panama - species 1 Leptolyngbya sp. (SPAdes) | ecosystem: Environmental > Aquatic > Marine > Unclassified | place: Panama: Panama City | collected... | reverse complement strand
GTGGCCTGCCGGTAGCGTTGTGCTAATTCGTCAATCGTTAAGTGAGGGCTGATGCTGATTCGCTTGGGCATGGTAGAGACCTGCTAGGAACATCTCTATATTAGGCTCATTCAAGCCAACATGATATTAGCGCCCCCGCAGGGGGCGCTAACCTCCCAAGTCGTGTGCTAAATTATATTAGCGATATCATCCCGCATTATGAGGTTAGTCTGATGATCCGATTTATGATGGCTGCTTCTTTGTCTGCGCTCTTAGTTTCAGGCCCAGCAACAATGGTCGTTGCTGAGAGTCAGGACTCTCAGAGCAATGCCCACCGAGTAATTGCTCAACTGGTATTGCGCGATCGCAGAATTACGATTGCATCAGCTCCTGACGGTTATCTATACTCAATTGCTGACAAATCAGGAATTATTTTGAGTGCAAATCTCACAGAAACCCAGCTTGCTCAGCAATATCCTGAGTTATTCGATCTGCTACAACCGGCTATTGCAGATGAAGATGAAAAGCTGTTAATGCTTGCTCCGAGAATGAATTAGTTCGCATCTCTAAGGCCCACAACGCTTCTGACCCAGTTTCTGTAAGCAGGCCCCTTTCTCTGCCTCATCCAGCTCCTCCCACGCCACATCTCGCCGCAGAACAATCCCATTGTGTCCGGTCAAGAAGCGGGGCAACTGCTCCAATTTAATCTGCTGCAGCGTTCGTATATCGTAAGTCGTATACGTCGTTAGCTCCGGTGAATCAAAGTTGATATCAATGACGGTTATCGCTTTCCAGGGCGGCAAACCGCCATCAACCAGCGGACGTGCCCCAGACCCCAGCAGCCCCATATGCAACAGCTGCAGATTGCCGCGATGTCCTGGATAATAGGCATGATGGTGACCGCTGATGTAAGTATGCACATCGTACTTCTCCAGCATCGCTCGCAAGGCATCGGCATTTTCCATCACGTTCCCCGGCTGGTTCCGTCCAGCGGCAACCGCATAGAGCGGTAAATGGCTTAACAGAATCCGCAACTTTGCCTGTTGTGCCCTGGGACTGGCCAGAGCCTGTTCAACCCAGGCAAGTTTGTCTGGCGGAATGCGACTGGAAGATCCGTCCCAGGCCATGAAAAAGATATCTTTATATTCAAACGTATAGTAAAAGGGAAATTCATCGCGATCGATGAACTGCAAACCTGGATCGTGCTCTGGATTGTTCCAATACTCAACGGCCAGATCCCGTTCCTGCTGAAACAAAAACTTATCTCCTCTTCCCCGGGCACTGGACGCATCGTGGTTGCCAATCGTGAAACCATAGGGCAACTGTGCGCGTCGCAGAGGAGCGGCGACATGGGCATCAAACGCCGCCCACATGGCTCGAATCTGCGCTGGCGTCAGCGTTGGGCTTTGGCCAGCCACCATATCGCCGCCACAAACCACCATGTCAGGTTGCCAGAATGGCAGTAGAGCAATTCCTTTATCCACCTCAGGATCGTAATCTGTCGAGCCATAAGCGGCATTGAGATCGCTAATCGCGACCAGACGCACATCTCCTCGAGGCGGCTGATAAAGACCGTCTGGCCCCGCACTGGCAACAATCGCTGCCGTTTCCGGTGGCAATGCGGGTTCAGTTGGCTGCTCCACTGGTGCCACGGTAGGGGCAACCGCCAGCGTTGGGGATGGCGGCGGCTTTTGAGCCAACTGTCCGCAGGCCAAGCCAACACAGAGAACAACGCTAAGAGCGAACAGGAAGAAAAATCTACGTTTGCGCATCGTGTTCTGGTTCTATGACTGCTTACAGCATCACCATCCCATACAGCGCCAGTTTAGAGCAAGTCCCCTGGGAAAAGAGGGAATAGGATTTTGCGCATTAGAGACAACGCAAGGCGAAAAGTGCAAGTCCTCTGGGAAAAGAGGGAATAGGACATGACTTGGACGGTTATTTTGAAAGCCTTGTTTCGCAAGGCTTTCAAAATAACCTACTTTTTAGTGCCGATATATAAGGCAGCCCGCGCTACTGAACGGTGTCTAGCACCGAGGATGGGACGGGCTTGCCTTAATTTCAAGATACAAGGATGGGCAAAGGTCTGTGCCCGTGCCCATCAGAGAGTCTGTGATGGGCACGCTTCGCTTTGCCCATCCTACGCTTAAGTAAGCGCTAACCTCCCAGGTTGTGTCGGCGATAGTCCTCCAGAAGGAAGGAGTGTTGATTGCAAGCCAATGAACAAAAAGCAATGAACAACGAGCAATGAACGATGAACAATATGCTAATCGTGACCTGAATCACCGCTGGCCCTGGCACGCGATCGCTGGATAACCGGAGTTAAGTCGCCGCCATACACGACTCAAGATCGCCTCAGAACCTGACCAGAATCCTCATTGAAAGGGGGTTTATGTCACGGAAAACGATGCGAAAACCGGCGATAGTAAAGACATCGAGTTCAGCTGATGGCGATGTCAACGTTCGTTCTTCCCACCGCAATCTCTGAGTTCTGCAAGCGACGAGTTCTGCAAGCGACCCAATCTGATAAGCTGACCCACGCGGATCGTGACGGACTGATGGCGGTGGCGATACCTGAAAGCCTGAATGAAGAACGGACGGCCATCGATCGATTGCGCTATGTTGTCTGCCGGGACCGAGGCTGTTTAACCGATGAATTGTTTGTCCTGGCGTAATGATTGCTTTTTAACGAATTTAACCAATACCTTCACTACGAGCAACAAAACCTATGACTGTTTATAGCTACTGCCTACCCCACTTCCCTTCCAATTTGTCTCAGTCAACTGAGCGTCGTTGGCCGCAACGACTGCAGCAGAAACAAGCTAAACCCCAGAAGCAGCCGCTTTTGAATGCGCTTGATGTGGCGACGTTAATGAGAGTCATGGTTTAACGCTGCGCGCTCGATCTCAAGTTTTGATGCACACCTTGAACCTCCAGGTCTACGCTGGGGGTTTTTCTTATAGACACAACCTGGAAAGATATCACCTCCAGTCAAAGTCAGTGGGATGGGCAAAGGGCAACACCCGTGCCCATCACAGGATCTTGCGATGGGCACGCTTGGCTTTGCCCATCCTACGAGTTTTTAGCTTGCCCTCTTTCCCATTCAGGACGGGGGGTTGGGGTGAGGGTGAACCACTTTTTGTCATAAAGCATTCAAACTTAAGTTGTCAGGAATGGACAGAACCTGGGAACCAGACAAGGGTGAACAAGGAGCGTTCGGGATGAGCTAGATTTGTAACGAACCTGCTGTCTACCTCTACTGCTTCCATGAATCAGGACTCGCCACCCCCGAAGCCAGACCTCTCTGAAAAGCTAACGGATGGCTTCATTAAGCTGTTGGTCACTGGGGGTGGGGGATCGGCACTTTACTTTCTGTTTGTTGATGAGTTGCCCAAAGCCGCGATCGCAGGGGCAGTTGCAGGCGCGATCGCATTCGGCACCAGGTTGTTCAACAGCTATAGCAAAAGATTTGAGCAGACGCTTCAAGAAAAAGCTGCAGTGCAGGCTGAAAAAGACGCCAGCATTCTGGCTGACAGCATCGGCTATATCAGAGAACGAATCTGGTTCAGGCTCTCCGGGTTTCGTAACCAGTACCTGCAGTGCTTAAAGACAAACTGCGCTGCGATCGAAATTGAAGGCTTCGAAAACCTACCCACCCTGGATCTCGCTAAAGTCTTTGTTCCGTTGCGGACTGAATCAGAGAGAGACCCATTTGGAGCCGCTAGCAACAAGACACCGAAACAGATTTGGGACTTCCTGCCTGGACGATCGCGCTCTGCTGGCAATAATCCCTATCGCAAACTGCTAATTGTGGCGGGTCCAGGATACGGTAAAACAACGCTACTCAGACACCTGGCACTGATGTATATCACCAGCGGTTACCGTCAATTCCAGGTGTCGCAGCTGCTTCCTGTTCCCCTGCGGTTGCGAGATGTGTATCGGCAAATTCAGAACGAGCGTCAGCCCGACCTGCCCGCCTTGATCGCCGGACACATTCACAATAGTCCAGAGTTTCCGGGCCTGAAGCCGAACCAGCTCTGGTTTAGCCAGCAACTCCAACGCGGTCGCTGTCTGGTGATGTTGGATGGCCTGGACGAAGTGGCAGAAGGCCAACGTCAGACCGTGCGCCAGTGGGCAAACTGGCAAATGAAAGCCTACCCGCAAAGCCAATTTATTCTCACCTCCCGTCCCCACGGGGTCGAACCACACCCGGATGGATCCGAGTTTGTCTCTGTTGAAGCCAGCCGCCTGAAAATTATCCCCTTCAATCCTGACCAGAAAGAGCGATTTGTGCGTCAGTGGTATCTCACCTACAAAGATGCCCAATGGTCTTCCCTGTGGCGACAGAATCAGACAAAACCCAGAGATCAGCGACTCTCTAGAAAACTGCTCGCAGACAAGATTCGCAAAGATGCCGCGATCGCAGCCTCAGATTTGCTCAGAGAACTGACCAGCAATCCCGCCTTGAACGACCTGGCCAGGAATCCGCTACTCATCACCCTGATCGTCAGAAACTATCAAGCCGATCTGGTGCTGGCCGAACGGCGAGAAGACCTCTACAAACAGATGTGCAACTTACTGTTGGGCAGACGACCGCAGAAAAAGGAAACCCGCTTAACCCTCAGAGCACCAGACAATCAGGCCGTGCTGCAAGTCCTGGCATTGGAACTGATGCACCAGGACAGTACCCGCTTCGCCCCTGCCACCGGAGCCGCCTGGATTGCCGCCCGGTTAGCCCAGTGCAGTCAGGATACTTCCCTGACGCCCGAAAAGTTCCTCAAGGAAATTCACGATATTGCAGGCTTGTTAGCTGGAGAAGAGGGAGAGCAGTACGAGTTCGTTCACAAAACCTTTCAGGAGTACCTGGCAGCGCTGGAAATCAAGGCTCAGGGCCAGGAAACCGTATGGGTTGAGAAATTCCACAATCCCAACTGGGCAGAAACGCTCCGGTTCTATGCCGCCCTCGTGGCCGATGCCACGCCCTCGATCGAGGCAGCATTAAAGAATCCCACCGCCGATGCGCTGACGCTGGCGTATCGCATTGTCCAGGATGGCAGCAAGGTCGATGCAGCGGTGCGCGATTGGCTGGAACAGGCCATTGTTGACGCAGAACGCCGCGCTCAAACCGCCGCCAGACCCGCCGACCGATCGGATACGTCCTCTCGCACCGATACAGCGGTTGAAACCGAACCCCGATCGAGCGACCTGGCAGCTGCAGTGAGACTGAATCAACGCTTCCGCCAGTTGACCCCCATTAACGAACAAACTGCCCTCGATCCCACTGGCATCACCTGGGGCGAGTACCAGCTATTTCTGGAAGACCAGGCCACCGGACAGTTTCATTCCCAGGCAGAATCGATTGAAATTCCCGCTGGTCAAGAGAACCAATACGCGATCGGAATCTCCTGGCAAGATGCCCGCTGGTTCTGTGCCTGGTTAGCGACTCAAGCCAATCTGCAGCCAGAAGAAGGAGCCTACTTCTACCACCTGCCCACTGAAGTAGAAGTACAACAGGTCGCTTCAGCGGGAAATTGGATCCCTTTCACTGATTCGCAGCAAAAACAAGGAGATGTCTTGCAGGTGGTGCGAATGCAACTGAGCGATCGCTACAAAGCGCTGCTGAACTATCTGGCCAATAGTCGCTGGAAGGAAGCGGATAAAGAAACCGATCGGGTCATGTTAGAGGTAACAGGGCAAACGGATCGAGGCTATCTGAATGAGGAGGATATCGCAAAGTTGCCCTGCGAAGATCTGCGTACTCTTGACCAACTCTGGGTAAACTTCAGCGGCGGGCGCTTCGGCTTTAGCGTTCAAAGGGATATCTACGTCGATGTTGGCGGCAAGCTCGATGGCAAGTATAATAGCGAGGACTGGGAAAACTTTTCCAATCGCGTCAAGTGGAGTGAAGGGGAAGATGTCTTGTTCTATAACCAACTGACCTTTGACCTTACTGGTGCTTCCGGACATCTCCCTAGGTTATGGAAGACGTCGATGGAGCGTCCGGCGGGGGTTGGTTTGTGGGGGTGGTGGAGTTTCTCTTCTCTTGCGCCGAGACTTGTGAAGTGTAACATCTAAGCGTTCCGACCGATCGTCCTTTGAAAGGCAATATCCACCCTGCGAATCTCGTAGGAGCGTCGCATTCGGCCCCACTCTTTCGGAATTGCGTAACTGCCCGTTATCGAATGCAACGCCCAACCCCCAGGCAAAATCCCCATTTGTGTCCGCTCGTACGTGGATTGTGCGACTGGACTCTGGGGGGCGTTGCATTCGGATGTAATATCCTCGATAATCGCCCAGATGCGGGCCGAATGCGACGCCCCTATGCGGGTTGCGTGCGATCCGCGAGTCAGTGGTGTAGGTTGGGTAGAGCAGAGCGAAACCCAACGCCAGGGGCCTTTGCGTTGGGTTTCCGCTAGCGCTGCAACCCAACCTACAATTGCCTAAATTTCTGCTTATGTAAGCACCATTCCACCCTACGAACGATTATCCGATCTCCTCCACCCAGATCGCTCCTTGAGATGCAACATCTGCCCTACGTCGGGCGATCGCAAGCCAGCCTCACCCCAGCGCCTGCACCAGTTGGGCCACCGTCAGCTCCAACGCTGGAAATAGCCTGGACGCGATCTGCTGCTCGTCCGTGAAGCGCTGCCACCGATAGGCACCCCCAGCCAGCGTCCCAATGGACTCGGACAACTTAACCCCTGACTTTGCTAAACTGGTCACAAACGGGCTGAACGGTTGGCGGCTGGAGTGCGCCAATTGGGAGAAAATCCTGAAGCGCTTTGAAAGAATGCAGAGGTCAAGGTTGTGCTAAAGTCCGATCTGGTATTGCGTCTGCCAACTTCAGAGGAGTTACCTGACTCCGACGATACGCCTGTGGATAACGAGCTGCAAAACATCATCCCCGGAATTACTTCTAGCGCAAGAGCGGCGCAAGAAAGAACAGTTGTTGGCATATTTGCGATCGCAAAACATCAACCCAGATGAAATGGACTGGCTGAACTCCTGAACATGAACTTTTTCCCCTTTTTTAACTGACTCGTCGGGATTCGATGGCCTGCAAGCGCTGCCTTTGCCGCCGTCGCCAGATGGCAAACACCCTGCCCGATGCCCAGTCATGGAGCAACACGTAGAAGCAGGGAATCACAAATAGGGTGAGCAATGTTGCCAGAGACAGTCCTGAAAACACGATGATACCCAGGGGTTGCAGAAACTCCGATCCTTCACCCACGCCGACCGCAAGGGGAAACAGGCCCAGGACTGTTGTAATGGTCGTCATCAAAATTGGTCGCAAGCGTTGAGGTGCGGCTTGCAGAATTGCCTGACGTCGACTGACACCCTGAGCAAGGCGGATTTCGTTGGCCAGCTCGATCATAATAATTGCATTATTGACGACGATACCGACCAGTAATACAGCACCCACCAGCACCGTTGCGCCAATCGCAGTTTGAGTCACGAACAATCCCAGAATGCCTCCTGCCAACGCTAGCGGCACCGTCAGCATGATGGCCAGCGGATCCACCAGAGAGTTGTATTGCACGGCCATGGCGACAAAGACCAGGAATGCCGCTAGCCCACCCAGCACCTTCAGAGAATTTTGCAATTGCTGGCTGCTTTCAGCGGCGTTGCTGGGTAGCCAGCTGATACCAGGAGGAAGCTCGACGGTGGCTCGAATGGCATCGACCTCGGCGAGAGCGTCGCTGAGGCGAGAACCTTCGTTGAGGGTACCCGCAATCAAAAAGACCTGTCGTTGATTGATGCGTTGAATTTCACTGGGTGCTTTGCCGGTGGTGATGCGGGCGACGTCGCCCAGGCGGATGGGCTGATTTCTGCTGGCACTGGTAAAGAGTGGCAATTGTTCCAATTGCGAGACTTGCTGGCGGGAGTCGGCGTTGAGCTGGACGCGGACGTCCACTAGCCGATTGCTTCGTTGTAGTTGAGTGGGAATCGTTCCCTGAATGGCAGTTTGCAGGGTGGCACCCACATCCTCGGCGGTCAAACCTAACTCGGCAAGACGTTCCCAATCAGGACGAATTTGTACTTCAGGTTGCGGTGGATCGGCATCGGGACGAAAGCGGGCCAGGGTGGCGCGTTCGTCCAGAGCTTGCAGGAGCTGGCGTCCGGCCTGTTGCAGGGTTTGGGGGTCGCTGCCCTGGAGGGCAAGGTCGATGTCGGCCCGGACAGGGGAGTTGCCGACGATAATGCCTCGGACGCGACCGGGGAAGGCCCGCAAGCGGATGCCGACCAGGTTGAGCTGGGCGAATTCCTGGCTGACTCGCTCGACGAATGCCTGGACGTTACTGCCAGGTTTCAGGGTAATGTTGCTGGAACTGCGCAGGAGGTTGGAGGTGGTGTTGCCGATGAAGAGGAAGCCGCCTACTGTGGTGAAGGTGAATTCGGTCTCGGGTTGTCGGGCGAGGATTTCATCGACGGCGGTCATGACTTTCTGGTTGGTCTCCAGGGTGGTGCCGGGGGGAAAGAGGGCAAACAGATTGGCCTGGCCAGTGTTGATGGTGGGTAAGATTTCCTGGGGAATGCGGCTGGCCATCCAGAGGCTGCTGCTGCTGAGAAGGAGAAAGGCAAGGACAACGATCAGAGCGGGGCGTTTTAGAGAATGGGCGAGCAGACGTGCGTAGCTGGCGGTCGCGGCTTCGAAACGCTGTTGGAAGGCACGCAGGAGGAAAAACTGGCTGATGGGGCTGGAACGGTCGATCGCCAGCAAACGGGAGGCGAGGGCGGGAACGACTGTGAGCGCAATCAACAGGGAGGCGGCAACGGCAAAGCTAATGGTGAGGATCAATTCGTTGAACAGCAGGGAAAAGAAGCCGCCAATCAATAGAAAGGGGAGAACGGCGACCAGATTCGTAGCGGTGGAGGCGATGAGGGCAGATTCCACTTGTTTCCCACCCAGTTCCGCTTCCTGGATAATTTGGTCTTGATGAAACGTTTTGTTCAGGGAGGTGGGTACTGGGTTCTTATCTAAGGCTGGGTCTGGTGCGTTACGCTGATCGCTAACGCACCCTACAACTGTTTTTCTGTCTGCCATTTTTGCTAATCGCTTGCGGGCGGCGATGCGGATGGCGATGTTTTCTAACATGACGATGGAGTTGTCGACGACGATGCCGACGCCGAGGGCAAGACCGCCAAGACTGAAGACATTGATGGAAAGGCCAAATAACTGCATCAGAATAATGGCAGCTAGGGTGGCGAGGGGAATGGCGGTGATGATGATAAAGGTCTGACGCAGAGAACCCAGGAAGAGGAGGACTGCGATCGCAGCCAGTCCAGTCCCCATTAAACCTGCCATGGCCACATTGCCCACCGCACTGCGGATAAAGCGCGACTCGTCCAGAGTCATGACCAGTTTCATATCGGCAGGCAGAGTGCCTGCTGCCTGCAGCACGGCCAGACGTCGTTTGACGGCATCAACCACTGCGACCGTATTGGCATCGGGTTGCTTTTGAACGCTGAGTTTAACCGCAGGTTCGCCATTCAGAAAGGCAAAGACCCGCTGTTCCTCAGTGCCATCAATCACCTCTGCAACATCGCGGAGATAGATGCGGCGACTCGCAGTCGTTGTCAGTGCTTCGGCAGGACTGTTGCCATTGCGGGTTGGCGCGATCGCATCAACGTCCAGAGATAGATCGCGTAATTCCTGAGCATCCCGGAATCGTCCCAAAGTACGAGTTAGAGGTTCGTTGTCTCCGCCCTGGAGCCGTCCGCCAGCAACATCCAGATTGCGGTCGGTCAGGGCATCCAGCACCGCTTGTAGACTGCCACCCAGAGCTTGGAGCCGCTGCAAATCCAGATTAACGCGCACTTCTTCTCGCACGCCGCCCGCCACATCAACCCCAGCAACGCCTGGAACAACGCTGAGTTCCCGCCCCAATACTTCGTCTGCAAAAATCCGCAGATCAACGGGTTGCAAGGAGTCTGACTGCAGGGCAAACTCATAAACCGGCAACTGAGACGGATCGTATTTGAACAACCGTGGCGACTCAACTCCGTCCGGCAGATCGCCCAAATTACGGTTAAAGCTAGCTGTGGCATCGTTCAATGCCTGATCGATATCGCTACCGGGCCGAAAGTAGAGGTTAATACTGATCCGCCCTTCGCGGGTGTTAGAGACGACCTGTACCACGCCATCGGTGGCGCTCAGGGCTTCTTCCAGGGGCTTTGTTACTTCTTCAACCGCTACCTCTGGTGAAATACCGGGGGCATCTAGCCGCAGACCAATGCGAGGATAGGTAATAGCGGGGAGCAGATCGACCTGCAGCCTGAGCAAGAAAAAGACACCCACCACCACTGCAGCCAGGGTGAGCATGAGCGTGCCAATGTGTCGACGAATAGCGATGGCGCTAATAGAAAATGTCCGACGGCCCTGGTTTTGAGTCATGATGAGAGGTTAAGCTTGAAAAAGATCCGGATTGAACAGGGAATGCAACAGAAAAATCTATTGTACAGTATTTGTTTGTGTGTCGATTGTTGCATAGTAATGGACAACGCAAACATGATGCGATCGCGGAGTAGAGAATTTTCATGCCTATCAAGACAAAAGACTTTAACGTCACCCCTAAAGAGTTGCGCCGCATCCTGATTGCCTTTCAATTCATGCAAGCGAAACCGATGTTTATTCTTTACACCACGATAAGTCTGCTTGCCATTACGGCTTACCTGATGTTTCAGGAGATTTTCTTCCTATTCTTTATCCTGGCTGCAACCTTAGTCGTGTTAATCGCCCTCTCTTTACCCTTTTTATTGGATGTTAAGAAACAGCAGAATAACTTGCAGTTCCAGACTCGCCATTGTGAGATAGAAGAGGACTTCTTCAGTACTTTTTTTGCAGATGGTAGCTCAGACAAAATCAGGTTTGATAACTTCCGCAAAGCAATTAGACGGTCCGATTACTATTTCTTATATCTCACTGCCTTACAATTTTACTATCTCCCCATTGCCGCATTTCATACTGAAGACGATCTCAAATGTTTTCACTCCCTGTTAAAAGACAAAGGTTTATTGGAGTCAGTCTGAGAGGGTATTTTAACAGTAATGTATCTCCCCTGGCCCCCCTTGAAAAAGGGGAATTACGGTCAAACGTCTCCCTTTTTAAGAAGGATTTAGGGGGATCGAGAGTGTTTTGTTACCAAGCTTAGACCTTTTCAAACATCCTCTGAAAGAAAATCATTTTTGCCATCCACACTGTTATGCTTTCCTGGAAACGATTTTTTGTCCTTAGCACCCTGACCTTAACACTGGCTAGTTGTTCGGGCAGTGGCGAGAATGCCCATCACTGGCGCTATTATCAAGGTGTTTCCTTAACTCGGGCAGAACGGCATGAAGAAGCAATCATTGCCTACGACAAGGCCCTGGCAGCAAATCCCCAAGATGCGGATGCCTGGTATAGCAAAGGCATTTCATTAGCCTGGCTAAAACGATTTGAGGAAGCGTTGACTGCTTACGATAAAGCCCTGGCGATCGATCCTCAGGATGCGAATGCCTGGAGAGAAAAGGGCTTTACCTTAGCCTGGCTTGAACGCTATCCAGAATCGCTAAAAGCCCATGAAAAGGCTCTGGCAATCGATCCCAACGATGCAGAAACCTGGTACGGTAAAGGGCTTACATTATCTTTTCTGAAACAGTTTGAGCCAGCCCTGGCTGCTCAAGAAAAGGCTCTGGCAATCGATCCAGATAATGTGGATGCCTGGGAGGAAAAAGGACATGTCTTGATCTGGTTGCAACGCGATCCCGAAGCTCTGGTGGTCTACAATAAGCTTCTGGAGCTGGATCCTGATAATGCTGATGCCTGGAATGGCAAAGGTTTTGCCCTCGGCAGTATGGAACTGCACCAGGAATCCTTGATTGCCCACGAAAAAGCCTTGACCCTCAACCCCGCTAGTGTTGATGCCTGGTACGGCAAAGGAGTGGCATTATCCTGGCTGAAGCAGTTTGAAGATGCCCTGGTTGCCCATGACAAGGCCCTGGCCCTCGACCCCAAGTATGCTGATGCCTGGAGAGAAAGAGGATTGTGTTTATCCTGGTTAGATTGCTACGAAGACGCTCTGGCTGCCTACGACAAATCTCTCTCTCTCAATGCCGACGATCCAGATGCCTGGTACGGCAGAGGGGTTGCACTCTATTCGTTAAAACGATACAACTCAGCCCTTGCAGCTTACGACCGAGCACTGGCATTGAGGCCGGACGATCCCTTGACAATCGAAAACCGCCAACAAGTCCTGGAATTGCTGGGGCGGTAAAATTAGGGAAGGGGGACAATACTGTTTGGTTAAGGATAGCGGATTAAATCACTTCACGAAGAATAGACCTATAGGGGTACGGCATTGCTGTGCCCCTACGCGAGAAATCAATTCTCGTTTCTAACCGAACAGTATTGGGGGAGGGGAAACAGCGAACAGGAAATGGGAGAGAAGGTGAAGTAAGGATTTTACTGAGATGGTGCTGATTTGACTTTGGACAAATACAAAGTTTTGAGTTTTGTGATGAAACCAATGCTCACTGGCCAGGAATTCCAGCACAGACGAACCGTTCACCTCCTGTTGAGTCTGCTATTCCCCGTTTCCTCCTGAATCAAAATATTTGGTACATTAGCGAAAATAGAATGCCGTTTTCCTGCCAGGTTCTGTCCCTGGACTCTACAGAAACTAAAGGAAGACCCCAATCCAGACGAGCGTTAAACCGATTGCCCAGTTGCATTCTCAAACCAATGCCTGCCGAGGCCAGGGTACTGGGATCCGGGTCGTTGTCCCCCCGGTTCCAGGCGGTTCCAACGTCGATAAAGGGAACGACCTGGATTAGCCCTTGCCAGCTCGGATCTCGGACAATTGGAATCCGAAGCTCAATAGAACCAAACGCTCCATTGTCGCTAAGGAGGAAGTCCTGGCGATATCCCCGCAAACGCTCTAGTCCACCCAAACCAAATTGTTCCAGGGGCACCAGTGCTGTATCAGCGAGCTGCATATCTCCTCGTACTACCAGTAGAGTATCGGGTGCTAGCAGGCGTACCCACTGGGCTTGCCCTCGCCAGGAAAAGAAGCGGCTGTCAGGTGCGATCGAGGGGTCTTCTGGGAGCGTCTCATTAATGGTCGAACCGAATGCATCCAGACCAAGGCTGAATTGCGATCGCATCGCTAGCACCTGGCGTTCGCTCCGCTGCGTCCACTCCTGGAAAAACCGAAGTGCCGAGATCCGTGTCCGGCCTTCTAGATCTGCCCCGGCAGACAGGGGAAAGGGAATGCCCAGTAACTCTGTCTCGCTTTCCTGACGCGAAACAGTCAGCCCCAGAGCCAACTCCTCCGTTGGTGTCTGGACGATCGGCTGGCGGAAGGAGATCTCATAGAAGCGCGAATCTGACTCAATCTCCAGCACCTCAAAGGGGGGCTCAATGACTTCGCTGGAGGTGACGCCAAAGGCAAATCGTAGCGTACCGTTGCGGGCATTCAGCGATCGCATATAGCTTAGATCCAGTGCATTGCTGCCATCTGTATTGGTGTAAACGATGCTGACCAGATCTCCCTGGCCGGACAAATTGCTGTCGCTCGCCTGCACCCGACGACGAAAGCTCCCGACACTGGGCGAGCGGCCATTATCCAGCACTGCCTGGATATTAAACGATTTTGCTTCTTTTACCTGCACCGTTAGCACGCTCCGACCTGGATGGGGACTGGCAGACAGCTCTGTAGACAGATTTTCAATCAAGGGGTTCTGACGCAGCAACTGCAATCCGTCGATCAACCGATTCACATTCAAAGGTGCCCTTGCTGCCACCGCAATCCGACGGCGCACGTAATTAGGATTGAGGCGGCGCGTTCCTTTTACTTCAATCTTTTCTAGCTGTCCCTCCACCACTCGAATTTTGATCGCACCGTCTTCCAATTCTTGTGGAGGGATAAAGGCTCCAGACGTGATATACCCTGCATCTGTGTAGAGATCGGTGATCGCGGAGCGTACCTGCAGCAGTTCTGCAAAAGAAAGCGGTCGTTGGGTAAAGGGAGCGGTCACCACCGCTAATTCCCTGGCACTAAATGCAGTATTGCCTTCGATTTCAAATCGTTCCACCACAATTTTGCGTTCATCTGTGTCTGGTATAGGTACTGGCGATCTCTCCGGCGTGTCCGGGGGCGCTGACGGCAGTAATTCGTCTGGTGGCGGTAGCGGTTTGGGTGTTGCGGGTTCTGGTAACGGTTTTAGAGAAGGGGGTTCTGGGTCTGGCGACAACAGTTGTGCCACCCTCAAGGGTTGATTTTCCATTGAAGGCACAGACAGCAACGCAGCACGACGAGAATAGTTCGGTAACGCGCTTTCTGGCGACAACACTGAGAAAGTCGCTGGATTCTCAACAGTGGCCTGATGTGCAGCTTCCGACAGGATAGAAAAGTCGTCGTACTTTGGCGGAGTCTTTGGCAGCATCAGGCGGATGCTCCGATCTGGTGGAGCGTTCTCTAATGGAGCGTTCTCTAATGGAGCGTTCTCTAATGGAGCGTTCTCTAATGGAGCGTTCTCTAATGGAGCGTTCTCTGGAGCGTTCTCTGGTGGAATATGGCTGCTTTGATATTTCTTTAAGTCTGGGAGGTGAGTATCAGGGATATGGAGCGGAGCGGGAACTTGAAAAAATTCTCGATCTGCGATCGCAAACGGTTCAACTCTCCTTGCTTGCACGGGTGCAATGGCAAAATTAAAGACGAGTACCATTCCTCCCAGAAGTGCAGAAGGTAAAAAAAATGCTGACAGTTCTCTGGAAACAGTCTGCTGCACACAAGATCGATCGATCGAGCTAGAACCGTTCATAAGTCACTTTTTTAGTGTCGTACCAGGCAATTAACCTCATCTACCAATCGAGCGATTCTGTTCTCATCCAGGGGAATAACAGTTGTTAACCTGCGCCCCCTGAGGTAAGCGAGGCAATCGTTCTTATCTCAGAACCGCCATATCTCGAATCCGCCACCGATCGTCCTGGCGCACTAGATCGTACTTCACCTTCAAATTGTCGTCGTAAGAGGAATCTTCTTTTAACTGCCCTGCCTCATAGAATTTGGCCGACTCCTTTACAGCAGCTTCAACCCTGGCTCGATCTGGATTGTCCTCACTGGTTTTGACTGAGAGTACCTTGACATCATGCTCGTATTGCCAGTGCCAGCGCTCTTGCTTGGCTTCAGTGGCTTGCTGTTGTCGCTTGGTCAGAGCCGGGTTGACTAGAATGTCTTTTAAAATCTCGATTTCGTGGTTGGGGCCTAAAGCTCTGGCTTTGAGGGCTAACCAGCTTTCGATAGCTTGCTGCGCGCTTCCCTCGGTTAGAGGCCCTGCTGGTGCGGTTTCTTCAGGTTCTGCTTGGGGGACGGAAATCAGCGGCTGGTCTAGTTCGACAAGGGGTTGTTCTGGTTGCGGAGCAAAGGCTTGTCGCAACACACCAAAAGTTTTGCTGGCCACGAAACCTAACAGACCAAGCGTTAAAGCTGCGATCGCAAACACCACAAAAACCCGGATTGCCTTCAACGATCTGGGTGCGGCCACCAATCGAACGCCAGGTCTCGCAGCATGTGATGGCAAACTGTTGGAATTGGCAGGGTGAGAACCATTACTCGTAGCATTGCCCTGGACCCCCTCTGAGGGCTGATGCAGCCGATTGGATGCCACAGTCGATCCCCGATGTCCCCCCCGTTCTGATCGATGAGAAGCTGAAGTGCCCGAACCAGAGGCTCGTTCCAGGGGTGCAGATAAGGTTGCAGTTGCTCTTTGACCGGCAAAGCGTTGCCGATCTCGATCGGCAAAACCGCTGTCGCCAGAACCCATTTCGCGAAACTCGCTTCGATAGCCTGACGCACTCAAGCGGGCTGCATTTGCAACCAAAGGAACCCGCTCCTGAGTCTGAGCAACCGACTGCGAATAGGGCAAAGGTTGAGAATCCAGCACCGTCCACTCATTTGCAGTCTCAGTTTCGTTCGGTAGGGCTTCCAGGTAAGTCTGAACCTGCATATCAGCGAAATAGTCCTTCAGAGAGGTGTGTTTATCAGTCAGATCGCGAAAATGAGGAAACACCTCTTCCTGTAGCCACCGTTCTCCATACAGACAGAGACCCGGTAACAAGTCAGGAGATCCTTGAGAATGCTCGCGAATGAATGCCAAGGGTTCGTATTCCTGGCTCAAATCCAGAGCACGGCTTGCTTCCTCTGTTTGGCCCAACAACAAAGCACACACGGCCTGCTCAAGATGAACATCTTGCCGCTTGCTGAGGCGCATCAACATCAGCTTGGCACGGCGAATTAACGCCGGTTGGTGCTCAGCAAACCCCTTGCCTAACAGGGCATAAACAGCCAGATAGGTCGCAACTGCTGAAGGACGGCGCGCTTCTTCCTCGAATAGGGCCTGTTGTTCTCCTGCACGCAAATATCCCCTCAATTGTTGGATAAAGCGCAGAAAATCATCAATACTTAACCCCGATCGATCGTCACCCTTACCGTCAATTCCACCCCGGTCTTGCAAAACATCCTGGAGTAGTTTCAGCCCGCGCTGACGCTCTGCTTCCGGTTGATTGTCTTGAGCGAGTAATTCCAGGATGCGGTAGGGGCGTAGCTTATAGATATCAGCCTGAATCTCGCCCCTGACACTGGCAAACAGCCCCTCTCGCAAAAGGATCTCCTGACCCATTTCGAGAGAAGTCGCTGCATTTTCGTATTGCCCTTGTTGCCAATACTCTCGCCCCAATTCCAGACAAGCTAGGGCAATCGTCAGCACAATATCCGGTAAAACCAGTTTGTGTTCTCTGAGTCGAACGCTTTTCAGGCTAAAGCTACTGCTGAGATGAGGGCGCCCCAGGTTCAGGACTAGCTCGTACTCTCCCAGCTCCTGCAAAATCAGCAAAGCACCGACAAACTGATCGTCATCAATTTCAATACTGGGGGTATTGGGATCGATCGCAGCTGCAGCTAAAGCCGATGCGATTTCTCCGCTTGCTGCAGCAACCACCTTCTCCGCTTGTTCTGACTCGTAAGTCTTGGCCAGAAAGCTTTCATCATAGGTCTGCCGTCGCTCCGGATCGGCAAGAACGCTGTAGGCTTCATCCAGGAGCTGCCGACGGGCATTGATGGCCGCTTCAGAATACTCGCGTCGAGGCAGTTGCAGCGTGCGATCGCGAAAAGCCTGTTGCAGCTGCTCAGCTGTAGCCTGAATCGGCAACCCTAGAATTCGATAATAGTCAAGCGGGATCCGCACAGTTCACTTCCCCAGCGGTGAGTGACTAAATTAACTGATTGCAAACGAACATTCATTAACTAAGATAGTACATTCAACTAATCTTAAGCCAAATCCGATTTACCTTATAATCCCAAAAGATTAAGGAACTTCTTCATAAGGATAGTGAAAAAACTGCTTAATGCAACACTTTTTTAACAATTTGAGCAGATTAACCGAACAAAAATGGTAAACGCCATTAATATGGCTGCAATCCAAACCTTAACATCAATATTCAGGTGTGTGGAATGCATCTGAAACCCGCACCTAATTCCATCCTTCCAAGTCGTGTAAATAGGAATCAAGGTGCCACCAGTCCAAATCCAGAGCGATTTACCCCTATTTCCACGTCTCAATGCTCAATGACACATTGTCAATTCCTCGTTGGGAAAAGACCTGAGAGCTGTTGTAGGACTTTGCTCATCCGCCTTTTGTGGGGCTGGATGATGCTTGCTTTAAAGAAAAAGTCAGAACAGTGTAGATTCAGGGTAGATGCAGGTGGAGCGATAGCGCGACCCAACTCGCTTTCAAAATAACCTTCCACGTCGTGTACAAATCCTGGTAAAGTTGCAGATCGGGCGGCGAACGTTCAGCCATGCTGACGATCGCATTATTGCCATCAAATCAGGAAAAAGTTTGGTGGGTTGCAATTCTCTCCCTTCAGATAGAGGACAATGGAGTTGAATTCAACCTCTCAACCTCAAATCGTGGATTGGTATTAGGAGTTTGCTCGCAAACAGAATCGCTGATTTCGCAATCATTTGGAGTTATTATGTGAGACTCGATAAACGCTCGTAACTTGGGGTATTGCTGCGAGGATATTAACAACTCATGGGACAAGCAAGAACTTTACCTGTTTTTCAGGCTGATTCAGTATCACTGACCCAGGATGAAGGGTTGCGGCTGTACGAGGATATGGTCCTTGGCCGCTTCTTTGAAGATAAATGTGCCGAGATGTACTACCGGGGCAAAATGTTTGGCTTTGTGCATCTTTATAATGGCCAGGAAGCAGTTTCAACCGGAGTTATCCAGGCTCTGCGCCGAGATGAAGACTATGTTTGCAGCACCTATCGCGACCACGTCCATGCTCTCAGTGCTGGGGTTCCTGCCCGTGAGGTGATGGCGGAGTTATTTGGCAAGGCCACAGGTTGCAGTAAAGGGCGCGGTGGCTCGATGCATCTATTTTCGGCAGAGCATCGCTTGCTAGGAGGGTATGCCTTTGTTTCAGAAGGGATCCCGGTGGCTACAGGAGCTGCCTTGCAGACCCATTATCGCCGTCAGGTGATGGGAGATGCCGGTGCCGATCAGGTCACGGCTTGCTTTTTTGGGGATGGCGCAGCCAATAACGGCCAATTTTTTGAATGTTTGAACATGTCTTCTCTCTGGAAGCTTCCTATTATTTACGTGGTAGAGAATAATAAATGGGCAATTGGGATGGCTCACGAGCGCGCCACGTCTCAACCGGAGATTTATCAGAAAGCTAGCGTTTTTAACCTGGTTGGTGTTGAGGTGGATGGTATGGATGTGCTGGCAGTGCGGGCTGCTGCCCAGGATGCGATCGCGCGTGCCCGGGCGGGCGAAGGCCCTACCCTGATCGAAGCCCTGACCTATCGCTTTCGAGGTCACTCCCTTGCCGATCCCGACGAACTTCGCTCCAAAGCTGAAAAAGAAGAATGGCAAGCCCGCGACCCAATCAAGCGATTTGCAGCCTATCTGATCGAGAAAAAACTAGCTACCCAGAGCGACCTGAAACAGATTGAGAGTAAGATACAAGCAATCGTTGATGATGCCGTTCAATTTGCTGAAACCAGCCCTGAGCCTGACTCATCAGAACTTTATCGGTTTGTATTTGCAGAAGATTGACCTGCAGAAAATTGCCCCCAGTCCAGACCGCCATGCCGAACCTACCCAACGTGGTTGCAGCTGCTACTCTATCTATTTCCGATAAAGATCGGCACGCTGTCACCACTCCAACAGATCGGCAACTTGTGAATTAATATCAGTTACCCCTTAGGCCAATGGCAGAAACTCTCCTATTTAACGCCCTGCGTGCCGCTATCGATGAAGAAATGGCCCGCGATCCCGCCGTATTTGTATTTGGTGAAGATGTTGGCCACTACGGTGGCTCCTATAAAGTCACCAAAGACCTTTACCACAAATATGGCGAGCTGCGCCTGCTAGACACCCCCATTGCCGAAAACAGCTTTACCGGTATGGCTATCGGTGCAGCCATGACGGGTCTGCGACCCATTGTCGAAGGCATGAACATGGGCTTTTTGCTGCTCGCCTTCAACCAGATTGCCAACAACGCAGGTATGCTTCGTTATACCTCTGGCGGTAATTTCAAGATCCCCCTGGTGATTCGCGGCCCTGGAGGGGTCGGGCGTCAATTAGGAGCAGAACATTCCCAACGCCTGGAAGCCTATTTCCAGGGCGTTCCCGGCCTGAAAATGGTCGCCTGCTCCACTGCCTACAATGCCAAAGGACTGCTCAAAGCCGCCATCCGCGACGACAACCCCGTCATCTTCTTCGAACACGTTCTCCTCTACAACCTGAAAGAAAACCTGCCCGACGAAGAATACGTTCTTCCCCTCGACAAAGCAGAAATCGTCCGACGCGGCAAAGATGTCACCCTGCTGACCTACTCGCGCATGCGGCACCATGTCATGCAAGCCGTGAAAACCCTGGTCAAGGAAGGCTTCGATCCAGAAGCGATCGATCTCATTTCCCTCAAACCACTCGATTTCGACACCATTGGCGAATCGATTCGCAAGACCCATCGAGTCATCATTGTCGAGGAATGTATGAAGAGCGGCGGCATTGGGGCAGAAATTGCTGCTTCCATCAACGAGCGCTTCTTCGATGAACTCGACGCTCCCGTTCTGCGTCTCTCATCTCAGGACATTCCCACACCCTACAACGGCACTTTGGAGCGCTTAACAATTGTGCAACCGCCCCAAATTGTCGAAGCGGTGCAAAAAATGATGGCCCTGCGAATTTGAGGGAATTGCTCAAAGATAATGAGGAAAGGGGTGGGGCGATCGCGTCTACCGTGTTCGTGGTTTGCACTTCCATACTTCCGGAGAGCATCTGGGAGGGCTGAAGCCCTGACTACAAATACGATCCCGTCCATAGTAAGCGTTTCAGCTTCTGCCTCCTGCCCTCTGTCTCCTGCCTTTTGCTATAGAACCCGGTTTGTTGATTTTCAAGTCCTATGCTACATTAGATGACTCCAGGGCGATTAGCACAGTGGTAGCGCGCTTCCTTCACACGGAAGAGGTCACTGGTTCGAAACCAGTATCGCCCATTCAGAACTCTGTCAAGGGTGAAGTGTTCGGCTAGATCGCAACAGGTGTTTTTAGACCTGTGGGACTGACAACTGCAATCGTTGTGCAGTTTCTGGATTGCTGACCGCATAAATTGATTCGCTGGGAGTCATAAGCGCATCATAGTTTCGAGAAATAACGTGCCGTCGTTGTTCTGCCACGAAGTCTGAAATGTCTTCGATGCTGACGATCCATTCTCGCGAATATTTGAGTGCAGCGTCTCCTCTCAACCCCAGCTGAATTGCCCGACGCTCTAACTTTCCCCCGGCTGGAGTATGGTCTGGATCCCACTGCAAGCGAACATCTGAGGTTGCGATCGCATGACGCCATTCCTGCTGGCTCTCGTACAGCTCAGGACTATAGGTTGAGCAGACCGCCTGGGACAGAATAAAGTCAAATGCAGAACGCTGCAGACGAACTGCCAGAACGACCTCCTGGCCTTGTTTAGCTCCCCAACCCGATCGATACATCATCCACAGAAAGTTGGGTTTAATCCAGGTCATGCGCGACAGTTTAAACTCGCCACCGAAATAACCATGGTGGGCAGCAAAGTGACCAATCGCAGGACGATACGCCTGGTAGACAACAATTGAATCTGCATCATATTGAGCCAGGATGACTCGTCCTTTTATAGGCCAACGTGCCTTTTGAGTGAGGTAGGGATCTGTTTTTAGTTTCATTTTACAGCTTCAGTCTCTCTTGAGCGAGACTGTGTTAATGGCCAGAAAGCCGCTCGTCCCAAACGCTCAATCGCTGTACTCGTGACGGGCATACACGCTAAAACCATCAGCAAACTGAATGGCTGGCTCTCCCTCAGCATGGATGTATTCTCCATCATCAAACGATCTAAAACATATCTTCACTGGACGATCGCAGATAATGCAAGTGCCTGAATAAGGAAGCAACCAACCACAGGTCTCAAGGATTGCTTGAATGGTTTCTCCTCGCTGTTTATCGTAAGTATAACCCAGTATAGATGTTCCAATATCCAACAATATTGCGATGTCTAACCAATGGGATGATGGTATAAATTTTCTAAACTTCAACTGCTCGTTAATCCAGTATTCGATCTGTCCTTCTAAAACAATACGATCGGGTCGCAATTGTGAATAAATTTTCTCTCTCAACGCTTTGCTAATCTGGCTTTCTAGCTGTTCTCTGAGTGGCTTTCTCAGCCTTTTCTCTATTCGTCTTCCTAAGTGGAGCTGTGCAGTATCAGCAATTTTTAAAGCCGCATCAGGACTGTCGCAAATAACGAATTCAGGCTTTTTCTCTCCAATAAGACGATAGGCAACTTGCATTGCTGCAATGGCGTCTTGCGGATTGATTCTTGCAGTGGAGAGCACAAACTGTTGCCATTTTGCCTGGTGAGATAGCAACAGCAGCTCTTGTTCCGGTGTTAAAGTAACAATCTCAATCTGACTCACGGCGTTACAATTGAACCACCTCTCATTTTAAGACACAACTTGGAAGTTTGTTTTGAAAGCCTTGCGGAGCAAGACTTTTAAAATAATCTATTTTTAGTGTCGGCACGAAGAAATGGGGGTTAGTGCCCCCTTCAGGGGCGCTAACCTTCCAAGTCGTGTTAAGAGATAATAATTGGAGAACAGCATGGGAATAGAATAATGGAGAATTTTTCAATGATGGCTCTGTTAAGGGATCCTTTCATTACTGGTATACATTGTTTTTTTGCCCAGGAAATTTTCATAAAGCCTCATATGCGATCGATAAGAAAAGACATCGTCTCTTTCTGGGTACGCTTCGATCCAGGCAATCAGCATCGCTAAGTTTTCGTCCTGGGCTGCTTTTGACTCGTATTTATGCGGTTCCCAGGGTCTATTTTTGGCGTTTTCAATGCATTGTGCAACCGTGAGGTTGAGGAAAATAATTTCAGTCGCTTCAGCACTGACGATTTCGAGCAGATCGGTGTAACATCCTTCGATCGCCCAGTTGTCATAGGATTGAGTAAATTCCTGGATCCTCTGTTTTGAAACCTCCAGGGGGGCACGTTCAGGAGGAATTCCCGGCAACCAGGCCAGGGTATCCAAATCCAGATGGGCCAGCTTCTCAGAAGCAGCCAATTCCTTGGCCAAGGTCGATTTTCCTGAGCCGGAGTTGCCGAAAATTAGAATCTTACGCAATGGTGCTCTCCATCTCCAGAGAAACTCGGTTGACTCTCCTTTCGCCGACTGCTTTAGGGTTTTGACACATTTAAGTAGAGCTTTGACACATTTAAAATGATGTAAGCTCGCATATGCAAGCTCGTAGTTAGCACTTTAGTGCTGCGGAGTCTATCGAGTCAGGATTACTAGCCTTCTCCACACCCAAATTCTATCGCAAGAACTGTGTCAGACCAGTCGTGGTGTGACATGCCTAAAATTGTGTAAATTCGGAGTTGGCACTTTGGTGCTGCCGGGGTCTATCGCGTCAGGATTATAGCCTTTTCGATACCCTAACTCTATTGCACCAAATCAGCTGTGTCAAGTCAGTGGTGTGCAATAAGAACAGCGGAACACTTGGGGAAAATAGGGTTATGCATTGAGATCTGACCAAACAGCATATTCGTTACCGTTAGGATCGCTGAAGTGAAAACGACGACCTCCTGGAAATGAGAAGATGGGTTTTACGATCGAACCGCCAGCATGCTCGATTTTGGTTTGGGTTTGCTCTAGCGTTTTGCTATAGAAAACGATCAGGGCACTGCCGCGATCCGTGGAGACGGTTAACTCGGATTTAAAAAAGCCGCCGTCGAGACCTGCATTAGAGAAAGCAGTATATTCAGGGCCGTAGTCAACAAAAGACCAGCCGAAGACTGCGGTAAAAAAGGCTTTAGTTGCTTCGATATCTTTGGCGGGAAATTCCACGTAGTTGATTTTTTCATGTTCGTTCATTCTGATGTGCCTCTTGTAGGACTTTATAGGTTAATTGAACAAAGCCAAAATCATAGGTTGTGGTGGCGATATGTTTAAGATGAATATCTTGCTTTGAGTTGTCAAATAAAGGGATACCGCTGCCGAGAATGATGGGAATTATTGTGATGGTGATGTCGTCGATCAGCCCTGCAGCGAGGAAGCGCTGGATGGTGAGGCCACCATCGATATAGAGCCGTTTAGCGCCTTCTTTGGACAAGCGTCTGCATAACTCGGTTGGAGATTCTGATGAATGGGAAACCGTAGGGGCTAATTGAGTGGGAATTGCGAGTGGGTTACGGCTTAATACGATGACGGGCTTATGTGCGTAGGGCCATTGACCCAATGATAATACTTTTTCGTAGGTTTTGCGACCCATAATCAAGACATCAATAGAGGCCATGAAGTCATGGTAGCCACAATCTTCGCCTTCTGGAACGATGGTATTGGCAGCATCTAACCAATCCAGTTCTCCATCTGCTCTGGCAATGAAACCGTCCAGACTCGTTGCAATAAAAACTGATTTTTTCAGGCTCATCTGGTTTCTTCCTGAGGATTGAGTAAGACAGATTTTATCGCGAAAGGAGGCAGAGGGCAGAGGGCAGAGGGCAGAGGGCAGAAGGAGAAAGATTGATGGCAGCTGGCTTTGAGTTTTTTTGTCCTGGTTTATTTTCGTAGTGCTACACAAAGTTCAACGTGCGCGAAGCACGCTTTGTGTCCTTTGTGCCTTTGTGGTTAGCGAAATCATTCCGATTGGGTGAAATCTTGCCAGTCAGACCTTCGATCGAATTGATAGTACAACCTCAAGATGGGAAACCAGCCGATTTTAAATTGATGATCGCCCCTGAGTTGTCCTCTGGGATCGACAAAGACTTCTAGGTGTTCTTGAAATGCTCTGGCATAGGTAACACGTACTCGTTTTTTGCGATCGCGCTGAGTCACATATAAGCCTAAATCGCCAAAACGATGTCCGGTCGAGTCCAATACCAGCTTTCCTTGTTTAGAAGTCGGGCCGAGAAAGACAATCGCACTGCCCTGGAGAATCGGGAAGACGACTTTAATACAAGGATCGGGATAGCCAGGAATTTGAGCAATTGCAGAGAAGCTACTCACATACATTGGGGTGTCGGTTCTGGAATTGCACCGAATCCAGGCCGCATAACGGCGTTGATTTGAGGCTGGATCCATCAGGGCAATGACGCGATTGCTCACCCCGTGGCAGGTATCCCGGACGGATAAGGGTAAATTAAACTGTTGGGCGTGGCGACAGTAACTCCGCACAAACCAACTGGCAAATGGCTTCACCAGGGGATTCCACTCTGGCCAGATGATGAGACGATAGGCCGCTGTGTGCTCGTAAAAGGAGTGCACTTGCGGATCGATCTCGTCGGTATTGAGGGATCTGCCTTCGAGTTCAGAAAAGCGCTGCAGCAAGCCTGCATGGGGGTTGATTTGCCAGTGGTGCGATCGCGCCAGTCGCTCAAAAAAGTCTGCCCCAATGCGATCGCGCTGTCCCTCCGGCCCCTGCAACCAGGATGCAGCCGCAGGATCGATCCTGCGCCCTGTCAATCGCACCCATATTTTCAGCAGATAGCGGAATAGCCAGGTCATACCATTTTGGATTTTGGATTGGCAATTTTGAATTAGAGAAAGCCTTACTGGGAAGGCGTTCCAGCAATTTCATCGGTTGTATATCCAAATTAAATCGGTATCATTACGTTCAGATGGGAAAATTGCAGCTTCAATTCAAGGGTGCAGAGAACTGACAACGCGCTCGATTTTAAATGCTTGATGTGCGGTTGCTAGAAGTCATATCTTAAGGTCAGATTGCCGCTTGTCGCATTGCCAGGTTTATATTCAACGACGGCTTCTTCTGAATACCAATCGTTGGCCCATTCAAAGCGAACGTCGCCACTCAACTCTTCCGTTTTGTAGGGTTTCCCCTCCAGCATCAGAGAGATATGAGCTGTGCCTTCAATTTTTCCTTTGCCGCTGATTTTGATGCGGTGTGGTGTTTGGTTGTTCGATTGCAAAACGATGGTTTCTGGGGCGGCCACATTCTCGATCTCCACCGCTTTGCTGCAGCCAACGATGAAAACAGCAGAGAGGAGCGCGATTGATATCATTGGATAAGATCTGTTCATGATTTTCGGCGGTGACTGACCATCAGGAAAATTGAATCATGCTGTAGTTTGGACTGATGTTTAGATTATCGCACTCGTCGCCAGTTCTGATTTGAAGGGAAAATTGCTTAACAGCACCTTACAACCTTTTGAGTAACCGATCGTATTCGCTATGCGATCCGATCCAAAACCATACAATCGTATCTGTCTCTTTCATAACTCCTACAGCACGCCAGCCCATGCCTGCTCTGACGGAGTATAACGGTTCCTTAGTTTTAAGCTTCTTGAACTCCAACCCTGGATGCATTGGATTTTGTTTCCAAAGTTGATAGTTCTTCCGTGCGGTTTGTCTAACTCTTTCAGGCAATTGGGCGAAACATTTCATGAAGTCATTCGTAAGTTCAGACTTCATAATTCATCAAAGCCCATCGTCCTGGTTTTACCCTGTAAAGAATCGTTCAAGGCTTTTCGGGCTAGTTCGTCGAGTCGGGAATTCTGGGGCTGAGATAAGGTCTGTTGCCACTTAAACTCGTTCTCAATATCCTCAATTAACTGTTCAGCCAATTCATTTTGGAGATGCTCTGGCAACGTTTGGGCCTTTTCAAATGCTTCTGTTAGTAAATGAGTCATTTTCCTAATTATCTAAGAAACTCAAGCATTAGCTCTTTTCAGTATACTTGCACAATACTGTAGGTCTAACATTTTTATTCAATGGTAGGCAGATATTCCAGAGTTGAGCTGATGTTTTCATTGAAGAGGTACCGAAAACAATGAAAACTATTTCTTTCGCAAGGTTACAACTGCAATGAGACGGCTTAGAGAACTTATCGCCTCAATCAATTACTGCACTATTGCATTTGACTTGCCAGCTTGCGATCGAATAATATAATTGTATTAATTCTGTGGAGTGCTTTTATGCAGGTTTGGCGTGACTTAAAACTAATTGGTAAAGCTAGCGAACAAGAAAAACTGATCGACTTCATTGAGCAACAGCTCAGTCATGGATGGACGCGGAATCGAGAGAGGGAAGCAGATATCAAGTCTCGATCTGGATACGACAAAATCGTTTTTAGCTGTTCAGAAACCGGATCCAGACCTGCGGCAGAACTATCTTTTTTCACTGACGAAGAGGGTTATTTATGTGTGAGTAATATTGTTCCCAAAGATCCTCCGAACTTGGAGAAAGATGTTTACAATGCAATCTTAGAAGAATTTCTGACTCGATTTGTTGAACCTGCTGCAAACGGACTGGATATTCAGATCGTCATTACTCCGGCTGAATTGACGATAGAAAATGCGATGAGTTCTGAAATGGCTCGATTGCTCAAACAATTCTCGGCGGCTGCGAACCAGTCATCAGGTGCAACCCATCCACTAGACGCAGGAAGATTCTTTGACTTTATTATCCAGGCCCATCGGGAGGAGTCATCGTTGGATGAAACTAGACTGGGTGGATTGTTAATGGAGGAGGGCTGGTCTGATAAACATGCTGTTGACCTTTTGTCCAAGTACGATTTTGGCAGAGATTTATTGAACTATTACAGAAATCGTTGGGCAGGCTAATCGTTGTTTTGACCTCTCCCGAAGATTTTACTTGTACTCCATCCCATCCCAATGTAAAGCAGACCAGCAAGAATCAAGGCAAATTTCAACGTTGCCAATACTCTAGCAACCAGGGCAAGTATTTCATTCTGAGATCCCAATAGAATGGCGAACAGCGAGATATTTTCCAGGCTATCAAAGCCTGCGGCTACTCCCTGTCCCCAGGCTAAAACGATGCCTAATTTCGCCAAAGGAAGGTACTGAAATCGGTTGGCAATCTCGACGCATCCCAGGGCAAAAAAAGCAGCATAACTGACGAGATAGAGAAAATCTAACCCCAGACTAAAGGCGGCCCATAGCTTTTCGGTGGCGTCCCAATGCGCGATCGCACCCAACGCATCCCATTGAAACGCCACGATGTTGGGATCTAAGGGAATCAGCCCCATCACAACAGAGAGGATAAAAAAGCTACCCGCAAGCAGCCACCATATTTTGATGTGCGATTGACCTTGACGAAACAACTTTCGGGCCTGAACGTCTACCCCATCCAGTTTACCCGTAGCGTATTATCGATCTCATAACTTATGACATTGAAAAAGAGGAGATAGAACGATGGAAACCTTAGATTCCTATCGTCAATCTATTCAAGATCTTATGCTTGAGCGAGCAGGCAATGTTTGGGATCAACGGATTGTTGCAGAAACCATTTTCGATCGAGAAAACGATCGCTATCAACTGGTTTATGTAGGCTGGCAAGGGACAAGGCGAGTCTATGGAGTGGTGCTCCATGTTGATATCATCGATGGGAAAATTTGGGTACAACAAGATGGAACAGAAGTTGGCATTGCCAATCAACTGGTCGCATTAGGCGTCCCAAACCAAGATATTGTGTTGGGCTTCGATCCGCCAATGATGCGAGATTTGACAGAATTTGCGGTCGGTTAAGGCAACTTTTCGAAATGCTATGTACGAAGTTTCTCAATCAGATCCCCCCTGATTAACAAGATGCGTTTTCCCTATTAAGTAGATTTGCTGTCATGCTATTGCAACGGATCCTTCGAGACAATTTGTACGGAGATTGCTTTAGGTTTGCTGCTAAAGGCATCTTCCACAGCATCCAGTACCGCAGTTTCCAAAGTAGCGACTTTTTCGTCTCTCACTTCGTTCGCCTCAAACACAACCGTAACCTGCGTCAGCGATGTATTGTGCATACTCCAAAATGCTTGACAGTCCCATCCATATTTGTCCTTAATTGCGTTTTGGATCAGGGCTTGCTTTTCAAACATGCCTTTGATGTCCTGAATGGCGTTGCAGCCCAGGAGCAAGCCACTGATGAGAAGCATACCGATCGTTTTTTTCGTTCGTCGATACAAATTGGCTTTCAGGTTCCCCATTGCTTGAACCATATATTTAGAGATGTTTCAAAACAGCTCGATTGAAAGAGTGCGCGATCGCATTAGCCCTACTAGCAGTATAGGCTGACACGTTTCAGGTTGGGATGAATTTGGGCTGCACGGCTGCCAGTTTCGAGAGAGTTGAGCTATCGTGGTGAACAGGTCAGTGCGATCCAGGTAGAGTTACAATGAAAAAATTTCTCTTGTTGTTTGTGGTGGTGCTGGGATTGGTCTGGGCCTTGAGCCAGTTCAAAGGCCATTCAACCGCAATTGAAGGCGAGTTTGACTCGATTGTGATGGACTTCCGCGAAGGAGTCCCAGCAGAGCAAATTCTCGGCCAGGTAGATGCGATCGCGCAGCAATTCAACGTTACACCCCAACTGAATAGCGAATTCTCCCAGGCAGACAATCTTTACATTCTCAAAGGCGACCGCCAGTTGCTAGAACAACTACGAAAATCGCCCTTTGCCAAAAATACTGAATATATTGAACCGAACTATATCTACCAGTTGCCCCAATCGCCTGACCTGCCAGGCTCTAGTGCAACGTCCTGGCCTGACAGCCAGGGCCTGACCGACAAATGGCCCAACGATCCAGACTATCCAAAGCAATGGAATTTGCGGGATATCAATATTGAAGCTGCCTGGAAACGCACCCGGGGTAAAGGTGTGACCGTCGCGGTGATTGATACAGGCGTCAGCCGCGTGGTTGACCTACAACAAACCCAGATGGTGCGGGGATATGATTTTGTAAACGATAAAGAAGATGCCGCTGACGACCATGGTCATGGCACCCACGTTGCTGGAACGATCGCTCAAACCACAAATAATGGCTACGGCGTCGCCGGCATTGCCCACGAAGCCAGCATTATGCCACTGAAGGTGTTGAGCGCACGCGGCTCCGGCACAGTCTCTGATATCGCTGAAGCGATTCGTTTCGCTGCGGACAACAGAGCAGATGTGATTAACATGAGCTTGGGCGGCGGTGGCGATAGCCAGGTGATGCGAGAAGCCATTGACTACGCCAATAAAAAAGGCGTGGTCGTCATTGCAGCTGCAGGGAATGCCAACTATAACTCTGCTTCCTATCCAGCCCTCTATCCCCGCGTCGTCGGCGTCTCGGCGCTGGATTCAGCCGAGCAAAAGGCATTCTATTCCAACTATGGCAAAGGGGTTGACATCTCTGCTCCTGGCGGCGGTCGAGAACATGGCATTTTACAGGATACAGTGAACCTCCGCAGCAACGGCTCGACCTTGATGGAGTTTCGCGGTACTAGCATGGCGTCGCCCCACGTGGCAGGCGTGGCGGCACTGGTGAAAGCAGCAGGGGTGAAAAATCCCAATGCAGTGGTCAGCATCCTGCAGAAATCGGCCCGGAAAGTCGATGACGATCATCTTAACCATTACGGTGCCGGTCGGCTGGATGCGGCGGAAGCCGTTCGGCTGGCGAGTCTGGGCAGGCTTCCCTTCCCTGGATTGGGCAACTGGGGCTGGAATTGGAACTGCCTTGGCGTTGACTTTGGTGCGATCGCAGTCCTGCCCAAACTGACCATGCTCGCCTTTGCCATCCTGCTGAGCTGGTTCTTACGTCGCTTCCTGCCCAAGTGGAATTGGCTGTTCGTTGCTGGCTTAGTTCTGGGAAGTTCCGGTCTCTTTTTCCTGCGTGGAGTGACCCTGGCTGGCTTCCCCCAATGGCCGCTGCAGCTGCTCAGCAGCTCGATTCCAGAACTGGGTACTGCCATTCAAGGCACGGCGGCGCTGAATCCGATCTTTGCCAGTGTCGTCAGTCCAATAGTGTTGTTTGCATTTCTCTGGGGCAACAGCCGCTGGAGATGGTTTGCCATTGGATCGTCCCTGGGGATTGCCGCTTGTCTGGCCGTTAGCGCTGCGATCGCGCCCTCAGTCGTCTGGTTAGGCAGCGGCACCCTGGCACGCGGCTTCCTCTTTGCCAATGCCCTGCTCTGCTTCTACCTGGCTCGGCTGACGCTAAAACCCTAACCCTGAGGTAAGACGAATAGAGAAGAGATCGTTTGAGCGGGCAGGCTTAAACCTGCTCGCTCAACCAGTTTACAGCACTACGAGAATAGAACAGAACATCACAAAGAGCTCAAAACCAGATGTATAGCACTACGGTGTTGAGTTAGGACATTATGCTTGGGTGAAAGGGAACGGGGAATGGGGAACAGGGAACGGTAAAACGTCTTAACCTATAGCTGTAGTGCGATAGTCAAACTTTCCCTATCTGCCTTCTGCCCTCTGCCCTCTGCCCTCTGCCATGAAACTCAGCCAAAATCATCTAACCATGCGGAGTCGCTAAACTATGAGCATTGCTGTTGAAGGGACCATCCAACAGGTTGAATTCGGACCTGGAGCCTGGAGTCTGATCGCTGTCCAGGGAACCACCTACGAGCTGTACGAAGAGGTACCCACTCCCCTGCAACAACCCGGATTGCGCGTCAAAATCCAGGGCCAGATCCGCGAAGATGTGATGACCCTGGCCATGATTGGCCCAGTGCTGGAAGTGCAATCGTTCGAGATTCTTTCAGGGAAGTAGGATGTATCATGTTGGGTGAATTGCGAGCGATAAAATATGGCTGTGTGTAGTGGTGTTACACACCTAAAATTGTACAAATTCGGAGTTGGCACTTTCGTGCTGCCGGGGTCTATCGAGTCAGGATTATAACCTTTTCGACAACCTGACTCTATCGCACCAAATTAGCGATGTCAGCCCACTACAACCTGGCACGAAGAAATGGGAGGTAGCGCTCCCGAAGGGGGCGCTAACCTTTCAAGTCGTGTGCAATATTTTGATAGAGTCAACTGCAATGGCCTGTCTGACACTGAGAATGAGCCGCAACATGCAACAAGTACCGGGAAAAAGGTTTCAACTGCAGTGGAGTCTGGCAACAGCGTTGGGATATGGCTCCGCCTTTGGCGTGACGTTGTCGATGGGTGATGTCCGTGGCGTTATATTTCGCTGAAGGAGATGTTCCTGCTGCGATAGAGAAAGCCCAGCAAGGACTGGATGCGATCGCACCCAGCCGTCAAGATTGGATCGAGAAAGACATGACCCTGGCCGAAAGCGACTGGCTGCACCCAATCCTCAAACAAGCGCAACAAACTCTCGCAGACGTTACGCATGGGGAAAGGGTTCAAAATAACCTTCCAAGTCGTGACTTTACAGAACAGGCAGTCCTCCAGATATCAGGATGTTTGAGCACGCAGAGTCCACCCACACGCTCCAACATCCTGACTTGTTTACCACTACACCAGAATAGACCCAACTATAGAGGCAAGCGAGCATTACGTTTTCCGAAAAAACTATGAGCAGCAGACTAAAAGTTGTTAAACTGCTGATCGGCCAAATCTAAGCACTCAACCCCACTTGTTCGCAAGCATTTTCGCCTCAATCAGAGGTGGTGTGTTTGCTTCAATCAGAAAGACGTTCGTCATTTCGATCGATTCTCCCAATTCCAGCAAACTGCGTTTACCTGCCATTCAATCCTGAAATAGGAGCATTCCGTTATGAGCAACAGCGCCGATCCAGTTTCCCCTTTAACTATGGCAGAGCGGGCAAAAATCTTCTTGAACGATCTGGACCTGACTCGCGAACAGGCACTACAAGAGTTAAAAGACAACCTGCAAACGGCAGTCGAGATCGAGCTAGCCACCCTACCGATCTATCTTTACACCTACTATTCCATCAACCGCATCCACACAAGAGGCGAAAATATTGACACTATCAGCCTCTACGCCAACAAAGCTGCTGCTATTATCATGAGTGTTGCCGTAGAAGAGATGCTACATTTATCCCTTTCCGCCAACATCCTCTATGCCATGGGCGTAGAGCCACAGATCTATCGTCGCTCGCCAGGATCCTATCCAACACCTCTGCCCTATCACAATCCAAAGGGGCCACCGGGTCCCGACGGCGATACAAAAGTGCTGATCCCGCTCTCAAAATTTAGCTACGAGCAACTCTGGCATTTCCTGCAGATCGAATATCCCGAACCAAGAAATGCCTGGCCTCAAGATAGGAACTGGGATACGATTGGTCAGTTTTACTCTTACATCAGATGCTTGATCGAGTGCAACCATATCAAAGACGAGGACTTCCAGGTCAATGGGCCTGAAACCCAGATTCAGAGCTACAACTATTCCCCCAATAGCATCGATACGATCTATCCAGAGCAAAAGTTCGATCCATGGCGCACCCCTCCAGAACCCGGTGAGGCCAGTCCTACGCCAGAAGGGGGCTATCCCAGCGCTGCTGCTGTTGCCCAATACCCGAACACCCCTGACAGCCATGCTGGCCCGGCAGAACTCATTACCATTAGTAGCAAACAGGATGCCCTGACTGCGATCTCAACCATCTGCGATCAAGGTGAAGGGTATGCCCATAGACCGACCGACGATCCGACCCAAAACGAATACTCCCACTATTACAAATTTCTCAGGTTACAAGCGCAACTAGAGCGGTACGAGCATCATACCGAAAGACTACCGCAATCGCCGGAACCACCCAGTCCCATTCCCCCCACAATTACCGATAAGGAATTGAGCGAAGTCATCTACAATTTCCCAGATAATCCGACCACCTACTGGTATCCAGAAGAATATAAAGCCTTATCGAATCTTTGCAATGGCGTATACCAGTATATGCTCATTCTGATGGAGACCATCTACAAGGTCTCCCCTCCAGCTCAGAAATTGTTTTTTAATGAAGCCATGCATCGATCGATGCTTTGGATTTTAAACCGTCTGATCAAGCATACCCGAACGTTTTACCTTGAGGGGGGATACAACTTTGCCCCAACATTTGAAAACTACGACCTCGGCCCGCGCCATAACGCTTACGCCAGCTTGCTCAAATTGACGCAAGCCATTACTGATGAAAACCAACTTGCGGTAGTAGGAGAGATGATCGAAACGATTAAGACCTTACCGGACGTCAGCCCATATTGGAGATAATCGTTAAAACTCAGGAGTTGAAACCATGTCTAGCAACAAACCAAAAGCGGGCGAACCTGTCCCCGATCCCTATCCCTACAAAGAGGCTCCAACCTGGCCGCAGCAGATTGGCACGCCTTTAGCACCTGCACAACCACCCCATGCCTGCATGGGGCTAAACAGCTGCAAAGGACAAGATCGATTCGGCGCTGCTGGCCCTAAAGATGGCCCCAAAGATAAGATTGGCAAACCCAACGAATGTGCAGGTCAGGGATATTGCGCCACCACCTCTGACCATAAATGCCACGTTCAGAACGACTGCAGAAACCAGGGCGGTTGCGGTCTGAACGGCACCGCTGAAGAATTCGACCAACCCGGTATCAACAACTGTAAATCATTGGGATCCTGCGCCACGCCCATCAATGCCGAACGATTTATCGTCAACGGGCAGTACCAGGGAACAAGCGTCTGGATCAGGGCACGACAGGTCTTCCACGAAAAGATCTGGCCCCAGCTACGCGAGCAAAATCCCAATCTACCGGAGGAACTGCCTGCCATTGGTGGCGATCCGCAGATGGGAGAAATTTTCAAAGATGGCCCTGCGTTTTTGTGGATGTCAGATAACAATACCAATCGACGCAGCATGGTTGCCTGTGGCTCTAGCGATATGAGCGGTGCGACACCTTGATATGGGAGAGAGCAGTACCCTGGCTACCCGTTCGCAGGTCGCAGCCCTACCGAGTCTTGGTCTGGGCCTCGGTCTGCGTAGCACCCATTTCGATCGCATTCTATCCCAGTGGCCAGCAGTCGATTGGTTCGAAGCCATTTCAGAAAACTTTATGGACTCCGGCGGGCGACCCCGCTGGGTCATCCGCCAGGTCGCCGAGCGTTATCCCCTGGTCTTACACGGCGTTTCTCTGTCCATTGGCAGCACCGATCCGCTCAATCTTGAGTACCTTCGTCGCTTGAAAGCCCTGACAACTGAAGTCAAGCCAGCCTGGGTCAGCGATCACCTGTGTTGGACTGGTGTGTTGGGATTGAACTCCCACGATCTCCTGCCGCTTCCTTTGACAGAGGAAAGCTTACGTCATGTAGCAAGACGTGTCCATCAGGTGCAGGATTTTTTGGAACGCCCCCTCGTCCTGGAAAATCCCAGCACCTATCTGACGTTTACTCACTCGACCCTGACAGAACCAGAATTCCTGCGCCAGCTTGCGGACGAAACGGGTTGTGGGTTGCTATTGGATGTCAATAATGTTTATGTAACCTGCTTCAATGCCGATGCTGACCCCATCGCCTATCTTGACTCGTTCCCCTGGGAAAGTGTGGTGCAGATTCACCTGGCAGGACACCAGCATTGCGGCACTCACATCATTGATACCCACGATCGCCCAGTGCAGCCTGCAGTTTGGGAGTTATATCGGTTGGCCTGGGCACGGAGCGGTGGTGCTTCAACCTTGCTGGAATGGGACGGTAATATTCCTTCATTGGAAGCATACCAGATGGAATTGTTGAGAGCAAAACAGTACAGGGATGAACACTTTGCCCCAACCCAGATGGAGACGGCGGCTATCAATCGCAAGGAATCTGTGTCCAATCCAGTGGATTTTCTTGTGCCTGAAGTCATGGGACATACGGTCTTAGAAGAAGATGAATGAAACCCCACAATCGTTGCCCGGTTTGCAAAGCTGGATGCAGCAGGCGTTAATTTTTCCGCAGCAAGTCCCGGTTGAATCGGTCGAACAGATTGTCGCGTCTTCGTCGCGTCTTAGCGGTTCCCAGCGGCTAGCCATCTACCAGCGTAGCTACCAGGTCAGACTATTGAGCTGTATGCGGGAGCAGTTTCCAGCCCTGTGTCATGCTCTGGGGGTAGACTTACTGACGGATTTTGCGCGCGAGTATCTACAAGCCTATCCTTCTGTCAGCTACACGCTATACGATCTGGGTAAGCGGTTTCCAGCGTACCTGGAGGAAACACGACCCGATCGGGATCAGGTGCCAGACCAGCGAGAGAGTTGGATTGATTTTATGGTGGATCTGGCACGGTTCGAGCGCGAGATCTTTGTGCTGTTTGATGCTCCCGGATATGAAGGTCAGCCATTTGCTGATGTGGATGTTCCAGATAGCCAGCTGCGATCGCAACCTTGCCTGATATTGGGAGATTACCGCTTTCCGGTAGCGTGGTACTATCACGAAGTGCAGCAGAGCCACGATCCCCCCTTGCCGCCCCAAAGACGATCGCTTGTAGCGCTGGTGCGTAAAAATTACCTCACCCATACCTTTCCGCTGACAACGGTACAATACACCTTTCTGAGATCCCTGAAAAGTGGCAAGGATGTTGAACAATCGCTCAGCATCGCTGCCCAGGAAGCCGCACAACCGCTCGAACAGGTACGACAATCCTGGGGCAAACCTGGCAGCACGCGGCAGCGTTGGATTGAAGCAGGCTTTTTTATTGCGGCGAACTGAATGACCTTGCAATTGCTGTCGTGCTTTGGACAGCTAAAATTTTGAGGGGTCCTCTAGACTGTCGGTTCGCGCATTTTTCCGAATCCCATGGAATACAGTGCTCTACTGGTTTGCAATTTTCCTCCATAGCAGTTGAGCCTCACAGCATCCCCATGACCGCAGGGCACCCACAAGGGGTGCCCCTACAGAAAAACCGTCAGATTGTGCGATCGCAACAAACCTGTAGGGGTCGGTCTTGTGCCGACCCTGGGTCTATCGAGTCCGTGCGAAGGAATCGCAATGCAAACTCATGTCCTCTCGAAAAAATCAACGAACTGGCTGTATATAGTGTAATACTAAATTTGGCTCTCAAAAGCAAATTAATTTCTTCCTTCTGTTGGCTGTTTCCACACTCTGATAATTTGGTCTCTGTAAGCCGGATTTGGTATAAGACAATTTTGAGACCCACTAAATAGCATTTACCTTATGCTCAAAAAAATGCGCGAACGGGGAGATATTACTCTTCACCAGGGATTGCCAATCATGGTAAAACTGCTCCAATAGTAAGGATGGGCCAGGTTGACGTTTTCAAGGTCAGCCAAGGCGGGCGATAAGGGGAAACGGCCTGTTTGGGTGATGAGCTGACCGTTCTGCAGGCGCACTTCGCCGCGCAGCATGGCTTGTTGGGCTTGCTGCAAGGCTGCTGCCTTTATGGGTGCGGTTTTCAAGTGCTCGTAGAAACTGGTCATCAGGGCAAAAGTACCTTCGTCGCTGACGTGCCATAAGCTGCCCATGGCTGACTTTACACCAACCTGAACTGCCAGTCCGGCAAATCCTAACTCTGCGTCGCGATCGCCCAATGCGGTGCGACAGGAACTCAGCACCAGCAGTTCGATAGCAGAATTGCCCACAATTGCTTGACGCAGTTGGTCGAAGCTAACTTTCTCGTCGCGGAAATAAATGTAAGAGTTTTCGGGAGCGCCGGGTTGAAAAAGGGTGTGGGTGGCCAGGTGTAAAATGCCAATGGGTCTAGATTTTCGGGCTTTGTGCAGATTTTTTAAGGTAAAGTTTTCATTGAGAAAGGCTTGACCGGGCCAGAGCTGGGTTGCGATCGCATTCAACTCCGCTGGCACTGCCCACAACGTCTCTTGATCGGGGAAAGCCGGAAACGTCTCAGTCCCCATCGCCAACACTTGCATCGTCTTAACATTCACATAGCGAGTATCCGTCAACGACAGACTTGGCATCAATCCAATACTGTAGCGTTCAACTGCAAACCCCTGGCCATCGTACATTGCAGCCAGAGGAACAGAGCGCAATCCTTCATCTGGGATAAACACCAGGTTGTTAATACCCCGGGACTGGAGTTCCTCCTCCAGCGGTGCCAGCAACCACCGATACATTTGCTGTGCTGCAGGCAAATAGCGCTTGCTGTGCAGACGTCGTCGATCGGTCACCTGACTCAACAATTGACCGGCTCCCGCCAACACCAACTTTCGGGATGCCCCCGCGACCTGGCGTCGAACAATTGTCCCTTCTGCTGTCACCAGTACCAGTTCCAACCGATCGTCATCCCGAACAGCCTTGCCCGGTTGGAAGATCGGTGAACTCTGACCGATCGGCGTTCCTTGAGACGGAGACAACGATTGCGGAGAAGATGAAGGATGGTTAGGTGCCGCAGATAAAGATTTGGTGCCAGATGGAGCAATTGGGGGGGCAATGGCTTGCGGCACAAAGAAGGCATAAATGAGAGCTGGTTTAACCCCCGTTTCTTGCTCAATCTGACGCAGTGTGGCCCGAGCTTTAGCCAGGGTTTTACCTGCCATCTCATCCAGGCCCAGATAGGTTTCAAACACTTTTGTGAAAGCATCTTCCAGTTCCTGTAGAAGATCGATTTCCAACGGCGGTAGCGGCTCGCTCCCCTGCAGCTCCGAGAAGACGAAAGGTTGTTCAAGGTCTACCGCATTGAAGGGACGATCGACACTGATAATTTGAATGTTGCCTTCCTGATGGGTAAACGGAAAGATTTGTAAAGGTTGGAGGGTAACTTCTCCGCTGGTGATGGCCCCTGCTGTGCCATTTAATGCTGCATCACCTACAGTAAATGGCGTGATGCCATTCCCTCCATGCTGAATCGTAATCTCTCCCCCTCCCTGTCCGCCAGCAGTGGAGATACTGGACAGAACGGCATTTTGGTCAAGGAACGTCTCTGTAACTCGCACAAAACCATCAGCTACGATAGCCACTGTTCCACCCGTTCCATCTGTGCCTCCCTGAGCATCGATCGTGCTGGCCTGAATGTTGCCGCCAGCAGTCACTAAGACATTACCGCCATTGCCGTCAGAAGCACTGGAATTTAATGCTCCCGTAGCAATCTCCCCAGGGCTGGAGAGGGTAATCGCACCACCATTGGTTGTAATATCTCCTGTCACCAGGCGACCGCTGCCAGAGCCGTTGTTCTCAACTTGGACATTCCCTGCAACCAGGTTACCGAGGATAATGTCACTGCTGCCGTTATGGGTTAAGCCTGCACCTGTACTCAAGATAGCGGTTAAGCTTCCTGTGCCAGTATTCAGGCTCGTGCCAGATGCTGTAGAAATTTCCGCATCTCCTGGATCTCGAAAGGCGTCAAAAACTCCATTGGCTGTCGTTTCGTTCGCAATCAGCGTCAGGTTGCCATTGTCAGTTGTAATGTCAGCCTCGATCGAAAGGCTTCGTCCTGCCTGTAACGTCAGACCACCGCCATCACCAGCAAGATTGTTGGTGATGATGGCGGCATCAACGGAAATGTCGTTGCTCGCTTGCAAGATAAGATCGGTGCCAGTATTCGTAATGTTGGTGATAGTATCGACAGCAATGGTTACAGATAGATCGGGGTTGTCGCTGAAGCTATATTGGGTTGGGAAAGCATAGGCAATGCCAGTATTCGTTGCTCCGGTATCGTCAAACGGCGTTCCAACTAGCGCATTGGTCCCGGCACTGGCAACGGCTGCACCAAATTGGTTAACGCCTGTTGGGATAGGATTGGTGAAGCTCTGTCGGAGTTGCCCGGTATTGCCATCAAACACATAGGCTGCGCCAGCATTGTTGGTGCTGGTGGTGTCAAAGGGTGCCCCTACCAGGTTATGGGAGCCAACAGCTGCTACCGCTGTACCGAATCGGCCATTATTTGTTGGAGTGGGGCTGAGCAAGGTCTGCAGCAGTCCGCCTGTATTGCTGTCGAACACATAGGCTGCGCCAGCATTGTTGGCTGCGGTATCGTCTAAGGGAGATCCCACCAGCACGTTATTCCCTACCGCAGCGACTGAGCGACCAAATTCGTCGTCGACTGCAGGAGTGGGGTTGTTAAAGGTTTGCAGTAGTCCGCCCGTGTTGCTATCGAACAAATAGGCTGACCCGGCATTGCTAGCTCCGGTGTCGTCTAAAGGAGAACCAATTAGTACATTTGATCCAAATGCAGCAACCGAACGACCGAATTCATCGTTCCCTCCAGGAGGAGTGGGATTATTAAACGTTTGCAACACTCCTCCTGTGGTGCTGTCTAACAAATAGACTGTACCCTCAGCTGCATTATCGCCGGGTGCTCCAACTAACGCATTGGTCCCAACTCCTGCGACTGCAGCGCCAAATTCATCAAAAAAATCTGGAGAAGGGTTCTCAAAGGTTTGCAATAGTCCACCCGTATCGCTGTCAAATAAATAGGCTCTACCAGTATTAAATATTGGTATTGGTGATGGTGGGATATCGTACAAAGGAGCACCAATCAGCACGTTTGTCCCCACTGCTGCGACTGCGGTACCAAAGGCATCATCTGCTTGGGCACTGGGATTAAAAAAAGATTGTAGCAAAGCACCTGTGCTGCCATCAAATAAATAGGCTGCGCCGGTATTGGCGGCCCCAGTGTCGTCGGAGGGAGCACCAATCAAAATGTTATTGCCAACGCCTGCGATCGCAAACCCAAAGCTATCGCTTCCTGCAGCAGTAGGGTTGAGGAAGGTTGCTAACGGCGCATTACGATCGGAGATAGTGATATCCTTGGGATCGAGCAGCAACGTACCCGCATCTCCCAGAGGAGCGCTCGCATCCACATTGCCGGTAAAGACGAGCAGTTCCTTACCGGAAACTTCAACCAGACCGCCATCACCACTAGAGCGACCCCCCTGAGCGCTAATATTGCCGTAAAAGCGAGTCAGCTGGTCAGCCCAAACAATAGCTTGTCCGCCGTCGCCCTGTTCAAGCGCATCCACTGCAATCTTAGAGTCTTCGCTAACAATCGTCTGCTCTGCACGAAAAAAGGGGCCTTGCCCCTGGAAGTCTCCGCCAACTCGCACCGTACCGCCCCCCTCCGTGCCAGAAGCATCAAGCTCAGCGCTGAAAAGTGCAACTCGCTCGCCCAGGAGATTAATCGTACCGCCTACAGGATTTTGGATTTTGGATTTTGGATTTTGGATTGAGACATCAACTGTTCCAGAGATAATAGCAGTTCCAGGTGCTGCGGCTATGGTAATCCCTGCTCCGGTTAAGTGCAGGGTACCGTCAGCGTTAACTGTAATCCCTGTGGCGTGACCGACATTTGTCTGGGTCAACAATTCTGGCAGAGAAGCGGGGCCAAATGGCAAAGGGGTGACAACTGCGGTTGTCTCTCCCTGTTTTTCTAAGTCCTGGTTTGCGAGCGCTTCAACTTCTAAACTCAGAGCCATGCCCTGCTGGCTAATGCGGACTAATTTTTCCCCAGGAACAGCAACAACAGAAACAGTTCCACCTGGTGCTGTTAGGGTACCAGTATTAATGACAGTGCCTCCCAACAGCGTAAGATTCTTTCCCGGTAAGACAGCTAGATTACCCGCATTGACAATACTTCCAGCCTGGCTTGCAGTAAAGGCAAAACGGTTAGGATCTGCGTTCAACAGCTGATACTGATTGGGGCCAGTCGCATTAAACCAGCCGTCTTTGAATCCAATGCCGCTGGCAGTGGTGGCGGTAAAAGAACCTGGGATGTTCAGGCTGGCATTGGGACCGAAGACAATGCCAGCTGGGTTCATTAAGAACAAATTTGCCTGCCCCCCCATAACCTGAATCAGACCGTTAATCGTGGAGGCATTACCACCGACGACCCGACCCAAAATATTCTGAATCTGAGGATTAGAGAGGAAGTTAGCAATTTCGCCATCGCTGAGGTCAAATTGCTGGAAGCTATGGAAAAGATTTGTTCCGTCGTTGGATAGAGTGCCTCCCCCAATATCGTAACGATTGCCGTTGGGAACGACAAATGTAGCAGTGCCGTCGGTTGCCGGGAGGATGGTTTGAGCAAGGCGTTGGGTGGTTATATCCAACCCAGTAGTGTTTGCTGCAATACCAGGAATCGCCTCAGTGACCAGGACTGTCTGGGGGGGAATTGAAAGGGCAGGGGGCAAGTCTGGGATGAGCATGTCTCTCCCGTATGAATGGTGACATCTTTACTCCTACACGCGATCGCACCCTTGTCCGGATGGGCAACCCAAAGTTATCAACCATTGCCAGCTAAAACAGAAAACTCAAGTGCCCCAAAACATTCGGACTACTCTTGTTTGCGAGCCTGATAATCTCTCGCAGAGATGATTCAATTTTAGGGTTCCCAATATCCCAAGAGAATTTAGGAACAGCATACAATTTAAGCAGGTAGCGAATTAAGATAGTGCAAACAACTCAGAGTTTTTGAGCCTGCAGATTTTACCGACAGACTCAAAAATCCTTATCAATTAGACCTGTCCGAGAACTAGAGTGGAAGCCCCCCTCAGGGGGGCTTCCACTCCAATTTCCGAATGAGTCTATTGAGGAATATACAATTTCCAGACATCAACAAGAATGTTCCAATGGCTCGATTCGATAACCCCTGCAATCCAGAAAGTAAAATCATTGACTTAGCAACTGCAAATGTTCCAGGACGTCAAAGGAAAGCAGACTTAAAACGTCCCAAGGACATTAAAGGTTTGTTTCGGCGCTGCCATAACAAACTCCATGGACGGGGAGCAGACAGCGAAGAATCAGACCTGACCATGGATATGGTTCGCTTGATTCTTGCCAAAGCAAAAGACGAAGAATCAGCCGCTGAGTTTCCACTCTTTTACTGCACTCCTGAAGAATATGCCACCCCTCAAGGGCAAGCTCAGGTAGAACAGAGAGTTCAAAGCTTATTCGCGGCAGTCGTAGCTGACAGTCCCGATCTCTTTGGAGACCATGAAAGAATTACTGTCGGCAGACGAGCCATTGCTGATATAGTCGTTGAACTGCAAACTTATCGACTCTTAGGCGATAATCTAGAACTAGATAACTCAGACATCATGAGTTATGCGTACGAGCAATATACTGCACTGGATAAGAAACGTCAGAGAGGGCAATTTTTTACCAATCGACTTGCAATCGATTTTATGGTTGAAATGCTTGCCCCAAGCGATAAAGATATCGTGCTCGACCCTGCTGGTGGGTCGGGTGGATTGCTGACAAGCGTTAGGCGCTACGTTCGACGCCAGATTGTCGCTGCAAAAGTTGAAGATACAGTCAAACAACGACAATTAACCCAGCATCGCAATCGTCTTTTTATGGTAGAGATTAGCAAACGGCTGGTGAAGCTTGCCAGGGCTGCCGCGATCCTCAATGGAGACAGGTATACAGGTATGACACAAGGCGATAGCCTGGGGTCGATTGATCGATTAAATAAGAGTATTCGTACTTATGCAGCTCTGGGCATGCCGACTATTATTTTGACAAATCCGCCTTTTGCAGGAATTGGCGAAGGACGGATTTCGGACAAAAGCATCCTCAAACAGTTCAACTGCGGTCGTAAATGGGCAAGGCAAGGAGGCACATATCAAGCAACGGCTGAGCTGGATGAAGGTGTTCCCCCTGAAATGCTATTTTTCGAGCGCTGTTTGCAATGGATTGCGCCGGGTGGCAAAGTGGGGATTGTAATGCCAAAGAGCTTTCTGGATACTCAGACCTACTTCCCAGCCAGACAACTGCTTTTACGCGATGCCAGACTGCTTGCTGTCGTAAATTGTCATAAAAATACCTTTCAACCCCATACGGGGGTTAGGACCTGTTTAGTCTTCTTTCAAAAGCATCTTTCTGACGAAAATCTTCCCGATGATTATCCTATCTTCATGGCCATCTCTAAAAAGATTGGTCAGGATAGCGAGGGGGTACCCCTCTTTAAACGATCTGCTGGCGGATTGGATGCAGCAGATCTCGACTGCGATTTAGATGAAATTCTGGCCGACTACCGCAGATTTCTTGAACATCGTCTTCAACCCTCAGAATATCGCTTTTCAATCTATCTTTCTGACATCGATCGCGATCTGAGGATTAATCCTCAAGCCTATCTTCCCAACCTGAATGCAACGATTCGCGCCCTGGAATCTCTTGATGGATCTAAAAATTGGACGATCGCAACGATCGGACAACTGTGCCCAGGGGTGAAAATCTTTAAAGGCCCGCGCTTGAAAACAGAAAATCTGATTGTGGAAACTGCAGGCGATCGGGTTGAGTCCTATTTCACTCCCTCTGCAGTTCTACAAGACAAAGGAGAGAGCGCTAAATTACTGGACTTATCAAAAGCATCTCAGCGACAGCTGGACGCCTTAAGTGCTGTTCGCGTATATCGTGGCGATATCCTGATTACCCGATCGGGGTCGATCGGGCGCGTCACCTTTACGACGAATCGTCTGAACAGCGCGATTGTCTCCGATGACCTAATCCGAGTCAGAATTCCAGATGAATCCTTGCGCTACTATACTTATGCATTTCTCCAGTCTCAGCTGGCTCTCGATCAAATGCTGCTGAACGAATATGGTTCAGTACAGCAGCATCTCGAACCGAATCATATTTCAGATCTGATTATTGCCATTCCGACGGATATCAAAGTGCTGAATCGTATCGTCGAGAAAACAAGGAAAACAATCCAGTTTCGGGAAGCGGTTGAGGTCGCTCAAATTGAGATGCAGCAAAGCTTGATCGATTTGTTTGCTGAGTGCGATCGGCACAACTATCCGCAGCGCTAGCGAAACAACCCGATACAAGGCTGATTTTGTTCGGAAAATAGAATCGTGGATAGCGCTGCACTCCAACTACGAATTTACACAATTTTAGGCGTGCCACACCACTACTGGGCTGACATAGCTAATTTGGTGCAACAGCGTTAGGTTGTCGAAAAGGCTATAATCCTTACTCGATAGACCTCGGAAACACTAAAGTGCCAACTACGGATTTACATAATTGTAGACGTATCATACTAGTACAAAAGTTCGGATTGTAGCCGCGCATAGTATATTATGCCAGACCAGTAGGAGGATAATTGCTTCCCCATTTCCGATTGCTTAAAATACGAAATGCATCTTGGGAAATACTTGCTAGCCAGGGCTCTGACGGATGGGAATTGCTCAGAAAGATGTGATGATAATCCCTGAACGCTCAGGAGCAATGCCTGCCCGGCGCAAAATCCTTGTCCATTGCAGTGCTATTGAATTATAGAGTAAAGAATCACCTTATTTTCTGGTTGCCATGCTCGCTGCAACGCTCCCTGCCACAGCTCCTAAACCCATTGGTGAAAAACGCGTCACCTTTCACCATCTCGATTGGCAGTCGTATATCCAGTTGCGGCAAGCATTAGGCAAGAACCGTACTGCGCGGCTCACTTACGATCGCGGCATTCTGGAGATTACCATGTCCCTGGAAGACCATGAATTTGCGGCCCGATTAATTGAGCGCTTGATCTGCATTCTGGTGGTTGAGATGGGGTTGGATCTGAAAACAATGGGATCTACCACCCTGGAGCGAGAAGACATCGATCGCAGTCCAGAACCAGATGATGCCTATTACATTCAAAATCAACCGCTGGTGGCCGGTAAAACCGTCGATCTACAACAGGATCCTCCACCAGATTTGGTAGTGGAAATTGATATTACCCACACAGACATTAAGAAATTAGAACTCTATGCCAGTCTGGGGGTACCAGAATTCTGGCGCTACAATGGACAAATCTGGCGGATTTATCAACTGCAGGCGGGGCAATATCAGGAAGTGGAAGCAAGCCCTACGTTCCCGTTTCTGCCCAAGCAGCGACTCTACGAATTTCTGACTCAAGCCCAACGAAGCGAAGTCAAGGCGGAACAGACCTTTCGAGCCTGGGTACGACAACAACTCGGATAATACTCTGGAACACACTAATCCGTATGACCATTATGTCGCTGTTCGAAGAGGAGCTGGAGCGTCCGATCGATACGATCCAGGGCAGCGTTAGTTGTTTTCTTATACTCCCGCAACTCATCCTGTTGCTGCGAGAAGATCTGAACCAGAATCGTATTTGAATCGCGCAGCTCCGAAATTTGTTGGCCGTGTGCGCCGACGATATTCCTCAGCTCCACCATTTGTTTCTCATAGGCTGCATCCCGCTGGCTCATTGCCTCCCACAGTTCCGCCATTTGTTTGTCATGGGCGGCATCCCGCTGGCGATTTGTCTCCCGCAGTTCCATCATTTGTTTGTTATGGGCTGCCTCCTGTTGTCTCATTGTTTCCCACAGTTCCATCATTTGCTTGTCATGGGCGGCATCCCGCTGACGATTTGTTTCCCGCAGTTCTACGATTTGTTGACTGTGGGATTCAATTTGTTTCCCATGCAATTCAGCTGCTGAAAGCAGGCGCTCTAGCCGATCGTCAATGCTCATAATAGGGATATCCATAGCGCTTCATACGCTTTATCTTAGCAGTGCGAGCGTACGCTTTTCCAGAGGAGATTCATTGATGAAAGAATATACGCTTACAGAAGCGAGAGAAAATTTTGCCTCCCTTCTGGATGAGGCCAAAACGGAAGGAGCCGTTTGTATTCGCAAACAGGATGGTGAAGCGTTTTATATTAGACCAGAAATCCCAAAGACATCCCCTCTAGATTTAAAGGGCGTGGATATCGGGATTTCTGCTGCTGAAATTGTCAGTTTTGTTCGGGAAGTTAGAGAGAGAAACGGCAGCTCAACATAACTATCGGCGTTATTGTTTGTCTGCGATCGCTGTCTTGTTTTCACACCAGTCTTTTGAGGGTCTCTAGCAAGATGTCTTGATTGAAGGCTCCTTTGGTGATGTAGGCGTTGGCTCCGGCTTCAGCGCCGCGCTTCCGATCGGCTGCGGTTTCCAGGGATGTTACCAGAATAATGGGCAGTTCGCGGTAGGTGGTGTCCTGGCGAATCTGGGTCGTCAGGGACAGACCGTCTAAATTGGGCATCTGGACGTCGGAAATGACGGCATCAAAGGAACGGGTCTTCAGTTTTTTCAATCCGTCTAATCCATCTACTGCAGTGACGACTTCATAGCCAGCTCCCTCCAGAATCCGCTTTTCCTGGGTGCGGATGGCGATGGAGTCTTCTACTAAGAGAATGGTGGGCCGTTGTGCGATGGGTTCGACTGAAGTTGTGGGTGGAGCAACGATGGTTCGTTTGCGGGCGGACTGGATCAAGTCGGAGGGATTGAGTACCATGCAGACCTCGCCTGTGCCCAGGATGGTTGCTCCAGAAACGTTACGGACTCGTTTCAGTAGTTTGCTCTGGGGTTTCAGTACCACATCTTGCTCGTCCAGGAGCGTATCTACGATCAACCCCAGACGCTCTTCATCTAATTTGAGCAGGATGCAGGAGAGTTGTCGATCTGCAGGCATAGATTGTCCGCTCAATGCAGGGGATAATTCTAACAAGTCCGCAAGCAAGACTAATGACACAGGCTCGTTGTCAATAATGGCAGTGTCGCGGCCTTCCAGAGGAAAAATGTCGCTGCGGGGAATCAGTCGTGCCATTTGCACTGCTTCTACGGGTAAGGCATAGGTGGTACCTTCGATAACGACGAGCAATACATGGGCTGTTGTGAGGGTGGTGCCCAGTTGAATGCGGAAGATACATCCTGCATTGGGGGTTGATTCGACTTGAATTGTGCCTTTGAGTTTTTCGACATTCAGATGTACTACATCCAGGCCAATGCCGCGACCTGACAGTTCGGTGACAAATGTGCGGGTGGAAAAGCCAGGTGCAAAGATCAGGGACTGGATTTGCTTGGGAGACATCGTTGCGAGTTCTTCCTCGCGATAGAGCTGTCGTTTTTGGGCAGTTTGCTTGATTTTCTCCAGGTCTAATCCTCGACCATCATCAGAGACTTCGATGGCAATGCCGGTAGCTGTCTGGCTGCCTCGTAAGTACAGTGTGGCAGTAGGGGATTTGCCCAGTTGCTGTCGTTCTTCTGGTCGCTCAATGCCGTGATCGATGGCATTGCGGATCAGATGCGTCAGGGGATCTTTCATTTCTTCTAGAATCCGTTTGTCTGCCAGGGTTTCTCCTCCTTCAATGATGAGATCCACTGTCTTGCCTTGATCGCGAGCGAGGTTGCGTACCAGACGGGGAAACAGTTGAAAGATAGCGGACAGGGGTAACAGTCGCAGGGTTTGAATGCCTGTTTCCAGCTCGGTTGCAACGTTGTCCAGGCGAGTGACATCTTCATAGAATTCACTTCTTAGACGATCGATCTGGGTTCCTAGTTGTTCTAGATGGGTTTCTGCTCGCTCGTAGAAGTTTTGCAATTGTTGCAGGGCGAGGTTTTTATCCGGGTGGTGTGCTGTACCGTTTTGCGCCATCAGGTCGCTCAGGATAAAGCGATGGAGGAGGGTGTCGCGGCTCCACTCTTCCCATAGCGTCATCATTGCTTCGATTTCGGCCAGTCGATGCGCGATGCGGATTTTGGTTACGGTGAGCTCGCCAGTCTGGTTCATGAGCGAATCTAGGTCGCGAGTCTCGACTCGAATGGTTTCGATCCGATAGGTGGAGCGGGGTTCGTGTTGGGTTGCTGTTGTTAATTCCTGGCGTTCCAGGGTTGGAGGTGGGTTGGGTGCGATGGAGGCGTTGGGATGACTTGAAAGGGAGGACTGAGACAGTGGGAGGGGGCTGCGATCGCGCCGTTCAGACCTCTCAGACTCTAGACTGGCTCCACGTGTTGCTGTTTCCATGTCTAGAGCAGGGAGTAGGGACGCTGTTGGCGGGACTGAGTCAGTATCTGGTTCAGTTTCATGTGCATTTTCCCGGCTGGGTAAGGTTCCCTCCGGAGCGTTAGCGGGTTTAGCACCCATTAAATGGGCTAGCACCTGAAAGGTATTGATACCTGCGGGTTCGCCGGTCACGGCTTCATGCACCAGTTTGCGAATGGCGTCCAGTCCCTGAGCAAGACGATCGCTGAGGTCTGGGGAAAGGGTGGTCTCGTGACGGCTGAGGCGGCCCAAAATGCTTTCCATCTGATGCGCCAGAGTGGCAATGTCTTTGACACCAACCATGCCTGCATCTCCCTTGAGCGAATGGGCTTCCCGCATCAAGGTGGCCAGACAATCCTCGTCGTCCAGGTGTTTTTCCAGATAGAGCAATCCATCGTCCAGTTTCTGGAGATGCTCTTCGCTGGCTGTTTTGAAAATAGCTCTGAGTTCATCGTCATCAATTTTCATTGTTTCATGTTCATAGTTGATGGTTCATGGTTCATGGTTCAATGGTACTGAAACAAACAACGATTTTGCGTAGGGTGGGTATTGCTTTGAGGCTTCAAGAATGCTGATGGCAGGCTTTGCTGAGCAATGCCCACCAACCTGGGTTTTTGCTAAGGGGCATTGGCTAGCAGTCATCTTCATTGCCCACCAACCCAGGTTTTTGCTAAGGGGCATTGGCTAGCAGTCATCTTCATTTTGAAAAATCAGAACCTGGAAGGAAATGCTCACCCTACAAATCACTTGAATTTTCCTTATTTCAGTAACATTGCTTCATAGTTGGTTGTTGAGCAGTGAGAAACCCAAGCCAAAATCTAAAATCCAAACTGGTTAGAGCATGGCTTGGTTCGAAAGCCAAAATCTAAAGTCCAAAATTACTAGATCGACATCCTGAGTTTGAGAGCTGTTTCGTTGAGCTGCTGGGTACCGACTCTAACCTGGGAAATACCTGTGGCTGATTCTTGGGCAGCGGTGTTTAATGCGTTCATGGCTTCTACGACTTGTTGGATGGCAATGGCTTGTTGTTTGATGTTGAGAGAGATTTGTTGATTGTTCAAGAAGACGTTGTTGACGGCGTCGGTGACGCCAGCAAAGGCCCTGCTGGTTCCCTGGGCAATGTCTACACCTGCCTCTACCGTTTTGCTGCCTTCGTCGGTCACCATGACGGTTGAGTTGATAGCAGTTTGGATGTCGTTCACCAGGTCGTAGATTTTCTCGGCTGAGCTTTTGCTCTGGTCGGCGAGTTTGCGAATTTCTGCAGCAACGACGGCAAAGCCTTTGCCGTGTTCTCCGGCACGAACGGCTTCGACGGCAGCATTCAGGGCCAGCATGTTGGTTTGGTTGGCCAGGTCGCTCACCAGGGAAGAAATGTTGCCAATCTGACTGGTTTGGCCGCTCAGTCGGGAAATTTGTGCTGCGATCGCATCGACCTTCTCCTTCAGCGTCATCATGCCTTCGATCGTCTGTCCAACTGCCTGGGTACCCTCCTCGGCCAGCGTCAAGGCTTGACGGGCACTGGCGGCAGCAGCAGCGGCTTGCTCTGCCGACTGACGCGAAGACGCATTCAGCTCGTCCATCGTCGTTGTTGTTTGATTCACAGAGGCCGCTTGCTGTGAGGCAGTCCGCTCCTGTTGTTCTACCGTTGTGGCAATCTCAGTGGACGCACTGGCAATGGCACTGGCGGACTGCTGCATCCGTTGAGCCACTGTAGAGGCAATCAACCATCCCAGCCAGAGTGCCAGCAGCGCTGAAACCAGGGCAAAACTCACCACAATCAGTTTCAGTCGATTCAAAGCGTTCGTTTGTTCCCGATCGTGTTCTATCACAATCGTTCTCTCGGCCTCTTCAAATTGTCGCAGCAGAGCAGCGATCTCCCGTTTTTGTTGGGCGACCTGGCGACTTTTCCATAACACAATCGCCTCTTCTTGCTTACCTTCCTGAAGTAAAGCCAGGATGCTCTGGTCAGATTGAATTAACCGTTGGGCCAGATCTCTAATGCGCTCGAGCCGCTGTTTCTGGGTTGAGTCTTGAACCATTGCCAGCAACTCGCGGAGGAGTTGATTGAATTCCATTTCTGCCTGCTGATAGCCGCTTAAAGGAACTTTACCCTGGTCTAGCAGGTTAACCAGCAGCACTTCATCCATCCCATCTAGACGAATTAAGGCTGATTCACCATTTTCCAGCAGAGTGTGAGCGGTCTGAGCAAGCTGCGCCTGAGTTTGAACTCTAATCGCAAAGAACCAGGCGAACCCGGCTGAAAAGGTCGAGAGCAATGCGAGGGCCAGATAGCCTGAGAGAATCTGCGGTTTTAATTTCTTAAACATTGGTTTTCTGGTTTGAATCAATTCAATGGAAACCAGGGACTTACCCCGGTTGCAATTTAACGTGAGTTCGATCCCTTCGCCCTCCCAGCCTCGTTCTCCCTCTGGACCATCTTTGTCAGCAAATCTCGCCCAAACTCTTATGCTCCCGGTCCACAATAGAAAAGTTAACAAGCGGGTGAATGACTGAGTTGGTAAAAGTCTGTAGGACTTGTACCGAATGGATAGCCCTTTGGGGAGGAACAACGGGAAAACAGGGTTTTCAAGCCTCTCCCTGTTAGAGAGCTACCGTGTACACACAAGTCATGCGGTAACCGATATGCCTGTGTTGATCCCCCCTAATCCTCCTTGAAAAAGGGGGGAACCCACTCAAAGTTCCCCTTCCCAAGGGGGATTTAGGGGGATCGAGCCGCTTTGTTCAAGCTGTGTGTACACCGTAGGTTAGAGAGAGGGGTTGGAGCGAGCTAATTTGACTTGGAGATGCAACTGATGAAATTAGCAGAATGACTGCCCAAATGGGACACTTACCCAGTCAGCTTTTCTTCAATCCAAAATCGGCAATCTAAAATCCAAAATGGTATGAGAGGCATGTTGGCTTTGTCGAACTCACGTAATTTAGGAACGATCGCGGCTAGTCCCCCAACTTCTATCTCGGTTCTAACTGGAAAATCAGGATTTGCAAACAGAAAGAAGCCGAGGGTTTTGATGAACTTTTGTATACCTCCGATGCGCAAGGCTTTAGGCTCAAATTTAGCGTTGATAGTTCCTCAAACAATGGCTCGAAGTTGTTGAGCTACCTGGTTTAATTGTTGCGTGCCAATGCGGGTTTGGCCAATGCCGTGAACTGTTTCTTGGGCAACAGCGTTTAACGTATTTATCGTTGACATTACTTGTTGTGTAGCAACGGTTTGTTGCTGTAGGTTATGTAAAATTTGCTGGTTGTTGGAGACGACTGCGTTCGTGGCTTCGGTAACGCCTGAAAGCACGTCAGCGGTGATGCGGGCAATGTTTGCAGCAGCTGCCATCGTTTTAGTACCTTCGTCTGCGGCGATGACGGTTGAGTGAATTTCAGTTTGAATTTTGCTCACCAGAGCGTTGATTTTGTTAGCTGAGGTCTTGCTCTGGTCTGCCAATTTGCGAATTTCTGCGGCAACAACTGCAAAACCTTTGCCTCCTTCTCCTGCCCGAACTGCTTCTACGGTTGCGTTCAAGGCTAACATGTTGGTCTGGTTCGCCAGATCGCTGACTAAGGCGGAAATGTTGCCGATCTGACTCGTTTGTCGGCTCAATTGGAGAATTTGCTTTGCGATCGCAGCCACAGTTTCTTGTTGGGCCACGACCGCTTCAATGTTCTGGGTTACTGTCTGATTCCCTTCCTCCGTCAGTCTCAAGACCTGATGCGCCTGATCTGCAGCAGCCTGTGCCTGCTCTGCCGACTGACGACAAGAGGTATTCAATTCATCCATGGTGAGGGTGGTTTGCTGAACAAATGTGGCTTGCTGCGAGATCGTCCGGTCTTGTTGCTCGATGGCCACAGAAATTTCGCTGGTTGAAGCTGCAATGATTTGAATATTGCTCTGCAGTTGGGATGTTACCCGGTGTGCCAGCCACCAGATCCCAACCAGGAGCAGCAGGTTGAAAATAAACAACAACACCTGCAAAATCTTCAGGGTCAAGACATTGCGGCTGGCCACTGCCTCTGCTGCAAAGACGGCTGCATTCGTTTGTTGCCAAAAAGTTTCGCTAGTCTGAACTAGCGTATCTTGATGATGGGGTGATTGCCAGAGCGCCTTGATAGTGAATTTGAGTTCACTCCATTGTTGTTCAACTCCTCTCATCTGAGCAATGAATTCTGGGTTGGTCGCTTTAGGCAACTGCAGGGTTGGATCGCCGTCTATCAAACCGCGAACGATGCCATCAATGCGCTCTATTTGTTCTCTCTGAGTAATGATGCCGGTTTGGGTTGAGTCTGCGATCGCAAGCTTGACCAATTTCTGGCTTGCCCCTCTGACAATACCAGCAAAATTCACCACCCGGCCATCGCTCGTCATCCGATTGACCTGAAAAAAGACCATCCCCGCATTCAACGCTGCAAATCCTGCCAGCGCGATCGCCACCCCTTTTAGCTGCCTGACAATGCTCATGGAAGACATCCTTAGTAATAAATCGCCATCAAGGAATGATTGATGTTTCTGGCAGATAAGGTAGCACTGTTCGCGATCTATGGTTTGTTGTTCATTGTGTGTTGTTCATGGTTCATTGTTCGTTGTTTATTGAGCGCCTGAACACGAACCATGAACCATGAACCATGAACCATCAACGTTTGTTGTTCATTGTTCGTTGTTTATTGAGCGACTGACCATCAACCATCAACCATCAACCATCGCTATTCGTCGTTCATGATTCACGCCAGAGCGAATGTCAGGGCCATTTATAGCACTACGCATTTGGGTTAGGACACAGATCGAAACGGAGACAGAACGCTATAAAACCTTGATATGCTGTGCTTTCAGAGTATTCAATGAACGATTAACCATGACCAATGAACAGCGCGTAGCGCTATAACTTAGGGTGAACTTAAGGTGAAAAGTCTGCAAAAATCTTGACAGATCCAACCTCGATTCGTGTTTTGATAACGATCGGTTAAAAAATGAATTGGGCCCTGGAGCGGAAAGCCCTGAGTTCCAATTCATGCTTCAAGTCGATCGATGTCCATTTGTTTGTAGTATGAGATTTCCGTGCTACATTCATGAAAAAGCAAGGCCCCATAGAACGTAAATGCGCAGAAACAGGTGAAGATTGACAATAGACTCATTCAGAAATTGGAGGGGAAGCCCCCCTCCAATTTCTGAATGAGTCTATTGTGAAATGGTTCATGACGGTGGCAAAAAACAGAAGTCACCACCGGATCTGAAGTGTTTCCTCAAACAAAGCAACTTACCTCAAGATGGACAGAATTGCTCCAGTTCCGCTCTCTCAAACCCTCTAGCCGCTTCTATAATTGGCGCATTGTTGTTCATCTGGTTTCAGACTTTCCCCAGCCCATTGTTTATTTGTGAGGATATCCAACGTGAGTGCAACAACCCTCGTTTCCCCTTCTGCTACGGTCCCAGCAGAGCCATTCGATCCCGCCGACTTCGATCGCTACGTGATGTCAACCTATGGGCGTTTCCCCCTGGCATTGGTACGTGGGGCTGGCTGTCGCGTTTGGGATACAGAGGGTCGTGAATATCTGGACTTTGTGGCCGGAATTGCCACTTGTACCCTGGGCCATGCCCACCCCGCTCTGGTGGCCGCAGTGACCGAGCAAATCCAGCACCTGCACCATGTGTCTAACTTGTACTACATTCCTCCCCAGGGCGATCTGGCTCGATGGCTGGTGGAGCATTCCTGTGCCGATCGGGCATTCTTCTGTAACTCCGGCGCAGAAGCTAACGAAGGCGCGATCAAACTGGCACGCAAGTATGCCCATACCGTGCTAAATATTAACGATCCAGTTATCTTGACGGCCAATGCCAGCTTCCACGGACGCACCCTGGCGACGATTACCGCCACCGGACAGCCAAAATACCAGAAGCACTTCAGTCCCCTGGTGTCGGGATTTCATTATGTTCCCTACAATGACATTGCGGCAACCGAAGCGGCTATTGCTGCCCTTGACCAGAACGAGCGTCGCGTCGCAGCGATTTTGATGGAAGCGCTCCAGGGGGAAGGGGGCGTCCGACCTGGAGATGTGGCCTATTTCCAGCGGCTACGCCAAATCTGCGACGAAAAGGGTATTTTGTTGATTCTGGATGAAGTGCAGGTGGGTATGGGCCGGACTGGAAAGCTCTGGGGATACGAGAATCTGGGTATTGAACCGGATATTTTTACCAGTGCTAAGGGGCTGGGCGGCGGTATTCCGATTGGGGCGATGCTCTGCAAACAGTCCTGTGCGGTGTTCCAACCGGGCGACCATGCCAGTACCTTTGGCGGCAATCCCTTTGCCTGTGCGGTTGCCCTCAGCATTTGTCGTACCCTGGAGCAGGAAAACCTGCTAGCGAATGTACAGAGTCGGGGCGAGCAGTTGCGGGCGGGGTTGAATGCGATCGCGCAACAATTCCCCCAACACATCGCCGAAGTGCGCGGCTGGGGCCTGATTAACGGCCTGGTACTCAACGCCGACATTGAGCTGACGTCGTTAGATGTGGTCAAAAGCGCGATCGCAGCCGGACTGCTCCTCGTCCCCGCAGGCCCCAAAGTCGTCCGTCTGGTACCGCCCCTGATCGTCAGCGAAGCCGAAGTCGACCAGGCCCTCCAGCTCCTCACCCAGGTTCTTAGAAACGAGAATTGAATGGAGTGAAAATTCTCTCGCAGTGAGTAGGATGGGCAAAGGGCTATGACCGTGCCCATCACAGGTGCTCTGATGAGCACACTTTGCTTTGCCCATCCTACGCTTAAGTAATGCCATTCTACCCTAGTGGTGTGACACAGCTAAAATTGTGCAAGTTCGTAGTTGGCATTTTAGGGCTGCAGAGTCTATCGAGTAAGGATTACAGCTTTTCCACAATCCAATTCTATTCACGTCGTACAAGCAGATGAGATTGCATCGGTGAGTCGAGATCGTAAACGCATCTCGTGAAATAATTCTTAATGTTTAATGGTCTGAACCCCTTATGACAGCGTTGTAACTTTGATTGAAATCAGTAATTATTGTGATTTCAAAAATAGAACTGATACCCTTAAGACGTCGCTTTCCCCTGCAGGGTGGCACTTAAAGCACTAGCGTTAGATATATGGCAAGTCTATGCTTTCTCTACTCCTTAAAACATTCGTTATTGCTATTTCACCTCCCCCTGTGTTCGCAGCCGATCTTGTGAAAACTGAAGGTGGCCTGCCGTTGCTGGCACTGGTAGGAATCATGGCTACAGCGGGTCTTATCGGAGGAACAATCAATTTCTTTCTGCTCCCAGAGGAAAAGGACTCGACTTCTTTGAAATCGTGGATAAAGAGCACCGTGGTTAGCATTGGAGCATCTTTCCTGATGCCATTATTCTTAAACACAATCTCTAGCACCCTTGTTCCCAGCATACTTGATGGGAAGGGGGATTCTGGAGATATACTGGTATTCTCCGGATTCTGTTTAGTGGGTGCAATTTCATCTCGTGCATTTATTCAGACATTATCAAGTCGGATATTGCGCGAAGCACAAGAGGCTAAACAGCAAGTAGAAAAGGTGCAGGGCGCTGTCTCAAAAGTTGAGCAGGCATTCGAAACCGTTGAACAAGCAGTCGAAACGATCGTTGAACCCGAACCAGAATCCAGTGTAGAAGATGCGAGCGATGCGAAAACCGGATTCAGAGAAGTTATTACTGATGCAGATCGTAGCCTTCTTGAAAATATGGATCGTTCGCGTTTTACATTGCGTTCAGCCAGTGGGATTGCCAAACAAGCAGGATTGTCTTCTACTGAAGTGACTCAACGTCTCAAGAAAGTCGAGGATAAGAAACTCGTGACAAAGGTGACTGGTAAAAAAGGCGAACGGTGGAAACTGACACCTCGCGGTCGTCAAGCAATTGAAAAAACTACATCCAATGACAACCCACCTCCGATCGCAGCTAAGCCTTGAAATATTGCGGTAACCTGGAATGGCTGTACAGTCTATTGTGCTCTGATCCATTCACGTAGCTGCCGCACAATCGCATTATCGTCGTCTGTTTGCTCCACCCGATCCACAAACTGCTTCAGGATCCTTCCCGAAACCTGCGGAAACGTTGGACTATAGTCGCAGACGACATACTCTTCTCCCTGAAGTTGGTAAATTTGCAACCTTCGTTGAGTACAGCGCCACACCTCTGGAACGCCTAGCTGTTTGTAGATTGCCAATCGTCGTTTTGAAGAACTTGTAATATCAACCTCAATCACTAGATCGGGCGGCGGCCCGGTGTACAGATCGAGCCGCTGCCCCCGAATCCGGGTCGCATTCTGAATATAAAATCCAGAGTCTGGCTCTACCCCTTTCTGTAAATCTTCTCGATCGAGGGTGACAGATCCAACACCCCTGATCTTCAGCCCCAGCTCCTCTGTCAGGGCCACAATAATTCGTTCTAGTAAATGTTTAATAATTTCATGTAGATCTGAAGGCATACTAATTTCCAGCAGGCCGCAGTCATAAGCTAATCGGGCAGAACGATGGTTGCCCAACTCCACCAGCAATGCCTGGTAGGTTTGCCAGCTAATATTGCGCAGCACAACGCGCTGGGTTTGCTGAGGCGGCAGGGATTTTGGCAGAGCAACAGTCATGATATCCAATCCCAAGTTGCACGCGCTTTAAAAAATATAGTCAGGATATATTCGCCGATAGGGATAACGCACTGCAATGGTTAATCAATAGTAATTCGATCCGGAAAGCTCAAAATTCGACGGATCGCGCAGATAGCGCATCACCTCCTCTTCCAATCGATGAATCAAGTACGGCTCTACAGCATTACTATGACGCAAGGACGCCAGATAACCATCAATATACATTTGCAAGTCGTTAAAACGATAACCTCGTTGCCAGAGGTCTACCATAGCATCGGTGAGCTTTTGGTAATAGCGAATGGTTAGAGTATCTTGAAGCATGGTGGGTTCCCCGGATAATCGACAGCGTCGCAATCGAAAACATTATTGCGGCCAGGTCAGCTTCGGCGATCGCGCAGCTTTTGCCTCGTCAACGCGGCCTACCGGCAGATTGTAGGGCGCATGGTTAACAAAATCCGCATCCTGCTGAATTTCCTGGTCTATTTGAATCATAGCCTGAGCAAACTGGCGTAAAGTCTCTGGGGTTTCAGTCTCCGTTGGTTCAATCATAATCGCTTCCGGCACGATCGCAGGCCAATAAACCGTCGGAGCATGGAAGCCATAATCCAACAAACGCTTCGCAATGCCATAAGCAGAGCTGCCCGCTTTCTTCTGTTTCACCCCAGACACAACAAACTCGTGCATGCACGCGGTGTGATTATGAGAAGGTTCATAAGTCCCCTTGAGCAGATGCCGTAGATAATTTGCATTGAGGATGGCATCCTGGCTGGATTGGCAAAGACCATCAATCCCTAAGCTGGAAATATAAGTGAACGCACGCACCATAACGCCGAAGTTGCCATAGAAGCCTTTAATTCGACCAATGGATTGCGGATAGTCAAATTTGATTTCGTATCGGTTGTCCGTTTTGACAATTCTGGGTTTAGGCAAAAACGGAGCCAGACGCTGATTCGCTGCAACAGGGCCGCAGCCTGGCCCGCCGCCACCATGGGGCGTTGAAAAGGTTTTGTGGAGATTTAAATGGACAACATCAAACCCCATATCTCCAGGACGAGCAATGCCTGCGATCGCATTTAGATTGGCCCCGTCATAGTAAAGTAACCCACCAACATCATGTACCCGCCGCGCAATCTGCTGAATATTCTCTTCAAACAAACCCACCGTATTCGGATTTGTCAGCATCAGAGCAGCAGTACTATCATCCAGCAACTGTTCTAGATGATCCAAATCTACTAGCCCTTGACGATTGGAACGAACCTCCTTGACCGCATACCCTGCCATGGTGGCTGTTGCCGGATTAGTCCCATGAGCCGAATCCGGTACCAGCACAACCTTTCGCTGCTGCGCCTGTCCCTGAGCGGCATGATAAGCCCGTACCATCAAAATCCCGGTCAGTTCGCCATGGGCCCCCGCCGCTGGCTGCAAACTCACCTCCGCCATGCCCGTAATTTCACTGAGCGATCTCGACAACTCATGCATGAGTTGCAAAGCACCCTGAACTGTGTTTTCTGGTTGGTAGGGATGAATCTGCGCCATTCCCGGCAAAAATGCCGCCCAATCATTGACCTTAGGGTTGTACTTCATAGTGCAAGACCCCAGCGGGTAAAACCCAGTATCAATAGAAAAGTTTTGCTGTGCCAAACGCGTATAGTGCTTGACTACTTCGCGCTCGTTCACCCTGGGTAATTCAGGCGGGCAACCTGCAATCAGGTGAGCTGGCAGCCAATCTGTTAACGGTTGAGCAACATCAGCAGGAATATATTGATTCGCAAAACCAGCACTGGTCTTATCGTAGATGGAGGGCTCGGTCATGAAGGAAAGTTGAAATCGATGTTAAGATATTCCTCCCATCTTACACTTCTTTAAAGTTTAGTGAATTGCAATTGACGATATCAAATTGCAACAATCGCTCGGCTACTCCTCTTCATCCAATAAACTCACTCGGAAATTGGAGTGGAAACCTCCCTGAGGGGGGCGGCCACTCCAGTTCTCGGATAGGTCTAATCATCCTACTCCCTTCCCGCTCCATGATTGAGGAATATTCTTTGCCCTCAGCTATTAATTTCGTTGGCTTTCCACCTACGCAATCTACTGCCGCGAAGGGAGTAACCCCTGAACCCAAGTTAAAGCATCATCCCATGTTGACAAACACACTTCATCTATCTCAGAAAGCCAGCAGATCGAGACTGAACAAAACTCAAGCAATGTTTCTAGCCCAGCTAAAAGCTTTGGTTAGTGATGCCTGAGTCGCAAATAGTTGCCTGGATAGAGTGAAATCATCCCCCGGCAAACCATCTCCATAGAAATTTTCAATCACCATACGCAGGAATTTTCAATCACCATAGGCCCTATCGCAATACCAAATCATGAACAGACGTAACAGTAGTTACAAAACCATGACAAATGCTCTGTTAACCTTAGTAAACTGATGTGAAGGGAAGAAAGGTTCTGTGGGATCTGTTTGCATTCAGATTGTTGAGGGCAATCCTCATCTGCGATCGTTACTCGGTTGGCACCTCCAGCAAGTGGGATATATAGTGCATCAATCCGCCGATCTTCGTCACGCCCGAGAAGTATTCTTCAACCGTCAACCCGCCCTGGTGATTCTCGACTCTGAACTTCCCGATGGTGATGGAGTCGAGTTTTGTCGTTGGCTACACCAACACCAACAACCTCTAGTGTTGATGCTATCTGCCCGAAATACCGAAGCCGATATCGTTTCAGGACTGAAGGCAGGAGCAGATGACTACTTAACAAAACCCTTTGGCATGCAAGAGTTCCTGGCCAGGATTGAAGCACTTGTCCGCCGCAACCGCATTGCAGTTGCCCCAGCCAGTCTGGATTATGGCGATCTTAAAATCGACCTGGTGCAGCGTCGCGTTCGGTTTCAAGGAGACTTAATCGACCTCACTCCTCAGGAATTCAGTTTACTCTACGTTCTTGCCCAAGCAGGCGGCTCCGCCCTCAGTCGGTCCGAGCTACTGCGTCGTGCCTGGCCAGATGCAATCGACAACCCACGCACCATCGATACTCACGTTCTATCGTTACGCAAGAAAATCGAAACAGATCCTCGTCAGCCCAGCTTAGTTCAAACTGTTCGTAATGTAGGTTACCGCTTCAACCCAGATTTCCTGGATGCCAGATCTGTGCGTCAAATAACAACTCCCGAACGACAGAACGCTGCTGCTGCTCCTGTACCTAGCATCGTAGCAGCAAAAACCCGCGGACATTAAGGGGCAAATCATTTCAAGGATGTAATCTGCTTACATAAGGTCGGCGGGCACTGCCCACCCTACGAATTTCCAAGACTTTCAGCGCTCAATTCTTGTTTAAGTAAGTGCTATTCATGGGTAGGGTAGGCATTTTCGTCCCGTTTCTGTTTTGTCAACCTGTGAGGGGAGTGCTCGGAAATGCCCACCACCTGGGACTCTCTCTGGTGAGTATTGCTCAGAAAAACCAAAATTCGTCCTCGCGAACGCTCAGGAGCAATGCCCATCCTATAAGCAAGATCCCCTTATTTCTGGACTTCCACAACCTCTGGATGTGCCCCCGTCAGCTATTTGATTCTCGCTCCTGTATGTAATTTTTTCTTGAGTTCTCTGATAGTTAGATCTGCATACAGTAGATTGAGATATAACGATATCCTGCAATCTTGGCAACTCGAAATGTCTGAAAATATAAAATCCAGAGAATGGAAATGGTGGGAAACTGGTGTTGTTTACCAAATTTACCCCCTCAGTTTTGCCGATGCCAATGGAGATGGAAAAGGCGATTTACAAGGCATTATTCAAAGATTAGATTACCTCAATGATGGCAACCCCAACAGCAAAACCTCATTGGGTATTGATGCGATTTGGTTATCTCCAATTAACAAATCACCGATGGTTGATAATGGCTATGACATTAGCGACTATAAAAGTATTGGTAAAGTTTTTGGCACGCTAGAAGACTTTGAACTCCTGGTTGAAGAATCCCACAAAAGGGGCATGAAAGTTGTGATGGATCTGGTTATTAACCACACCTCCAATCAACATGACTGGTTCATTGAGTCCGCCTCTAGTAAAGACAATCCCAAAGCCGATTGGTACTTATGGCAAGATCCCGAACCCAAGGGAAAAGTTCCGAACAACTGGCTTTCTTATTTTGGTGGAACAGCCTGGACGTTTAATGAGCAAAGAGGTCAGTATTACTATCACACCTTCAATAAACATCAACCCGATCTGAACTGGCGCAATCCAGAAGTAAAAAAGGCGATTTACGACACCATCAGATACTGGTTAGACAAGGGAGTCGATGGTTTCCGATTAGATGCTTCAAGTGTCTATAGCAAAGATAAATACTATCGCTACAATCCAGTTAAGTTTGGGGCAACTGACAAAAACGCCTACAACAATCAAGACCAGCTCTACACCAAAAATCTGCCAGAGAATCATCAAATTATTCGAGAACTCCGACAGATTGCAGATGAGTATGGCGACAGAGTTATTATGGGCGAAACTTTTATCGATAGCCCCTTATACGATTCAACTATTTTCTATGGGTTCAACAACGACGAATTACATTTGGCGTTCGCCTTTGAGTTTCCTTTCAGTCCCTGGTATCCAGGCTATCTACAACGAGAAATTGAAAAGAAAGAACTCCTGACCCCTGCAGACAATTGGCCAACCTATTTTCTGGACAACCACGATATTCCCCGACATTTATCGCGCTGGGTAGAGTGCAGTTTATGCACTAACCCTGAGGGAATTGCCCAGGCTGCTGCGACCCTCTTGCTCACCATTCGCGGTACGCCAGTGTTGTATTACGGACAGGAACTTGGCATGGTCAATCATGTAGAGATTCCAGAGGAGCAGCTACAAGATAAGGCCGTAGTCAAGACCAGCACTGGCGAAACTCCCCCTCCTCGCGATGGTGCCCGGACGCCCATGCAATGGGATGATTCTGCTAATGCAGGATTCAGTTTCGGTAAAGCTGTTCGGCCCTGGTTGCCTGTTAATGAAAACTATCTTGAACTCAATGTTAAAGCGGCATTGAGCGACAAAGATTCAATCCTACATTTCTATCGGCAATTGTTGAAAGTCAGAAAGAATAGCGAAGCTCTGCAAATTGGCAGCTGGAGAAGCTTAATTTACTACCCTGACGAGCATCTGGCCTATTTGAGGGAAAGTGAAAACGAAACGGTGCTCGTCCTTCTGAACTTTTCCTATGAGAAAGATCTAACCTTCGATCAGCCGCTTGAAAAAGCCAATTGGCAGGTTCTGCTCTCCAACCACTGGACGAGGGATACTATGCTTTTCCTGCCTGACAAATTGCAACCATTTGAAGTGACAGTGCTGAAAAAGGTCTAGTGCAGTATCACAATTACAAGTTAGGCGATTTCTGAGAATGAATGTCCCAGCCATCCTGAAGACATGGTGCTTTACGCTGGCGCTAACAGCACCCTACACCGAATGGCACTGACTAAGCGTAGGATGGGCAAAGCAAAGCGTGCCCATCAGAGATTCTGTGATGGGCACGGGCATAGCCTTTTGCCCATCCTACAGTTTTCAAACTGATGTAATCTGCTGATATAAGCGCCATTCCACCCTACACCTCATGAAATCCTGGTACAAACTTTTCCAGAAACCGCCTTAGGGTAAACCCTGCGGGGTTTACCCTAACTTGTAGAGTTGACAGAGCACTAGAGACACACAGGAAATGGGACTGCAAAGCGAACACCCAACCCTGAACCATGGGCTATGAGCCATGAAACATTCTAAACTTTCAGATTGAAGAGGAAATCCAGGGCACAAAAAAAGGGTAGAGTCGTCAGTGTGGATATTGTTCGATCAGGTCAATCATTCCCTTATGAGAAAACCAATTCTTCTATCCGGTTTATTGCTGGTAACGTTGGCATTTGGTGCTGTTCCTGTCCAGGCCCGTCTGGCTGACAGTCCCTTGATGGCTCAGGCTACAAGCGTTAACGCGTTGCAGCGATCCAAGAATCTGGCTCGTCAAGCAGCGGAGAAACACAATGGAGGTTTGGGACAGTATCGTGCAGAACCGTCTATGCATGGCCCCACGGCAGACTCCCCTTATGTAGATAATGGGGATGGCTCCTATACCTTTACCTTCTATGGCGGACCACCGGGTTGGACAACCCCTACAGTTGAAAGCGTGGTCACTGTTTTTGAAGATACCTGGGACGTCTCAATTGATTATAATGGCGCTGTGCGCGATCGCAACTGGGACATGCGTGTCGGTGTAGCCAGGCTGGTGAACAAACGTCAAGATGCCCTGGTATTTTCCGATTTAATCAATAAACCCAGTACGCAACGTGCCTATGCTACTTATAACGTCTATGCCAATGTCAATCGGCAATGGGTGCCCGTCTATCGCAGTATTCGGCGGTTGCGACTGTCCAACGCCCCAGGGCAGTTTCGTCTTGGGCCAGAAGTGATCAAACTCAAGGATTTGAAACTGGACGACGACATCGATCTTACAGATCTAGATCTGAAGACAGTGGTGCAAATAACCTATGACACCCTGAATTTAACTGGCCAAAAAGTAGAATTTGAAGAAGTCTATCGTTACAGCGATCTGGTTGAGATTTCCGACCTACGCGATTTGGATTGACTGAAGTCCCATCGGCTGCTGAAAGGGAAACAATAGGCTTCATATTAAACTAATCTATACTCTCTCCCAGTGACTCTGAGAGAGTATTTTTTTGTTTGTCATACACGATTTGGAAAGCTAGCAGGCGCTAATATCAAGTTTGCTTTATTGGGAGCAATCAACAAAACATGATATAAACTCCATTTCTTTGTGCCAGCAATAGAGACAAGGTTATTTTGGAAGTCTGATTTCGCAAGGCTTTCAAAATAACCTCCCAAATCTTGTGACTTTCTAGATAGAGTCGAAAAAACGTATAGAAATATTACACAAAGCATCATAAAAAGGCACCGCACGATCTAGGATTGCAATACATCAAATCCACGCTTGTTGAGCAATGCTGCTGTGTTCCAATTATTGAATCTATTCGTAAAGACTATCCAGCCCTATCTGGAGCCGATTTGCTTTTTCTGTGCCTGGTTGTTTCTCGGCTTGCTCGTTTGGAGCGTTTTATCTGCACTGCAGGACGGCTTGGCAAAAGCCAGAAATTTACACAGAATTCCTTGTGCAGATTGTCAATACTTTACCCGCGACTATCATCTCAAGTGTACAGTCCATCCAGCCATTGCCCTTTCAGAAGACGCCATCGGCTGCACTGACTACTGTCCCGATCGCAATCCTTTCACCCATTCGCTTCCTGAATAAGGAATGAGAATTGAATAATTTGCCAGGTAGGATGGGCAAAATGGAGTGTGCCCATCTCAGATTTGCGATAGGCACAGGCATTTGCCCTTTGCCTATCCTACTTCAGCTACATCTTATTTTTAATTCTTGTTCCTAAGGAGCAAAATCAATCAGCCAGAAAAACTCGCAATCATTCAAACTACAAATACCTACAACCCTTCAACAAAGACAGAAAGCAACCCGAGCAAAACTTCCAACTTCCTCCTTCTGCCCTTTGCCCTCTGCCCTCTGCCTTCCCACTCTTAACCAAATCGACCGCTAACATATTCCCGCGTTGCTTTTTGGGCAGGCGTTTGGAAGATATTAACGGTCTGATCGTATTCCACCAGATGGCCCTGCTTGCCACCCTGATCGGTTGCTTCTGCATTAAAAAAAGCTGTCATATCTGATACCCGCGAGGCTTGCTGCATATTATGGGTCACAATCACAATGGTGTAGCTTTCCTTCAGCTCTTGCAACAACTCCTCTACCCGTAAGGTCGAAATCGGGTCAAGAGCAGAGCAGGGTTCATCCATCAAAATCACTTCCGGTTCAATGGCAATGGCTCGCGCAATACACAGGCGCTGCTGTTGACCGCCAGAGAGTGCCAGACCGCTCTCCCGCAGCTTATCTTTCACCTCATCCCAAATTGCCGCCTGCCGTAGCGACCGTTCCACCAATTCATCCATATCCCCCTGATAGCCATTAATGCGAGCACCAAACGCGATATTGTCGTAAATCGACTTGGGAAAGGGGTTTGGTTTTTGAAAGACCATGCCAATGCGACGGCGGATTTCCACTGGATCGACGCGCTTGTCATAGAGATTGGCACCATGAAAGGCAATCTGCCCCTCAACCCGTGCCCCTTGAATCAGATCGTTCATGCGGTTAAAGCACCGCAGGATAGTACTTTTGCCACATCCTGAAGGCCCAATAAAGGCCACAATCCGGTTTTTGGGAATATCCAGCGAAACATCGCTAACCGCCAGGGTCGAACCATAGTAAACAGACACCTTGCGCGCGGACAAAACTGCCTCAGTCGCCGTAGCAATATCAACAGACTCAGCAATCATAGGATTCTCTCAAGCGTTCAACAGTATTGGTTAGTTATGCCGTCAATTTCGAAATCTGATTTTTATTCCATAGGAAAACTCGTAATACTCAAGCGAAAAAGTTTTAGAAGCGTTACACCTGATAACTGGTGCTATTACAACCTTAAACTAAAACCTCTGAATCTAATCCTTAAGAAACAACCCTAATGAATAGGGCATTAAAATCGTGCGTTCTGATACTGCCCCAAATTGAACCTAAATACGTCCCTTCTGGAATTTATTCCGCAATAAAACTGCAGTAGCATTCATCAGCAATAGTACTGCTAACAGGACAATAATCCCTGCTGCCCCATTCGTATGAAATGCCTTTTGCGGACGGCCCACCCAATTGAAGATTTGGATCGGTAGCACGGTAAAGTCAGATTGCAGCCCTGTCAGAGAGAACTCAGGCAAGAAAGCAATAAACGACAAAGCCCCAATGGCCAGTAGAGGTGCGGTCTCGCCAATCGCCCGGGAGAGGGCCAGAATCGTGCCAGTCAGGATGCCGGGTAAGGCCAGGGGAAACACCTGATCTCGCACAACTTGCCAACGGGTTGCACCTAGGGCAAACCCGGCCTGCCGCAAGCTATCAGGAACTGCTCGCAGGGCTTCGCGGGTGGAAACGATGATGATAGGCAAGATTAATAGAGAGACGGTCAATGCTCCAGAAAGGATGCTGGGTCCTCCTGTTAGCGGAATCATGAGTTTAACAAAAACCTGTACGCCCAGAAAACCATAGATAATCGAAGGCACCCCTGCTAGGTTGGAGATGTTAATCTCAAGAATTTTGGCCAGGATGGTATTGGCAGCAAACTCTTCCAGGAAGATGCCCGATCCCACACCAATCGGGAAAGAAACCAGAGCGGTGATCCCCAATAACCAGACTGTTCCCACTAGGGCAGACAATAATCCAGCTTGCTCGGGTTTGCGCGAGGGATAGCTGCTAATAAACTGCCAGCTTAAGCGGGGAAATCCATCAACAAATACATCAATAAGTAACACTGCCAGAACAAATAGTCCCAAAAAGGTGGCGACCCAGGTGGCAATCGCAAAGATGCGATCGAGGGTATAGCGCTTGGAGAGGGAAACATTGAACCGCTGGCCTGATGAGGTGCGATCGCGAGTAGACCCAGAATCTTGAACCGTCATTCGTACTTCTCCCGGAAACGGCGAGCAAACCAGAAACTACAGATATTCAACGCCAACGTGATAACAAACAAGGTCATCCCTACGGCATAGATAGTCTTAGAGGCCAGAGACCCTGCAGGAGTATCCCCCAAAATCACCTGGACAATAAAGGTTGTCATGGTCATCCCTGGTTGCCGTGGATCTAACGTCAAGGTTGGGGTTATACCAGCAGCTAGCGCCACAATCATGGTCTCGCCGATAGCCCTGGATATGGCCAGAATAAACGAGGCCACAATCCCCGATAGTGCTGCCGGAATCACCGTCCCAATAATGGCTTCGCGTTTCGTCGCTCCCAGAGCATAGGCTCCATCTCGCAAACTGCGCGGCACGGAATAAATTGCATCTTCGCTCAGGGATGCCACCAAGGGTATGATGGCAATGCCCAGAACAATTCCTGCACTTAAGGTATTGAAGTTTTGTAAGCCTGGAATCAACTGGTCCCAACCTGGAATGATTGCCCGGACCCAATCAGGCATTTCAGCCCTCAGAAATGGCGTGACAAACAGCAAGGCAAAGTAGCCGTAGACCACAGTCGGAATCCCGGCTAGAATTTCCAGAGCCGGTTTGAGCCAGCGGCGGGTTTGGGAACTCGCATATTCGCTCAGGCAAACCGCTGCCAGCAAGCCAATCGGCAAAGCAACCAGAATGGCAATAAAAGAGGTACGAACCGTGGCGCTGATCAGGACAAAAATTCCGAACTTCGCGCTTGTAAAGTTGGGTGTCCACTGGCGATCGAACAAATAGTTCCATAAAGACACTTCTTGAAAGAACTGGATTGTTCCGACAATCAGCGTCAGTACAATGCCAATGGTCGTGGCAATGGAAAGAAGGGCAAACAAACCAAATATCAGCTGAACCAACAGCTGCATCCACTTACTGGCCTGACGATTGGGACGCCATAAACCAGACTCCGTTGGGGAAAGTGGGGAACGATCGGAAGTCATGCTCAATAACCAGAATCAATAAAACCAGGATAAGTATTGTTATCCTGTATTAAACAAAAAACGCATTCTAGAGCGGTGAAGATGCAACTTCGGCATAAATTAGCTTGAAGATCGAATCGCTTGAAGATCGAAACAGGACCTGAACTTTTTACTTCGCAGTCGACAAACGAATTCAACCCGCATAGAAGCACTCAGATCTTCCACTTCATCAACTCGCGCGATCGCACAAATTTAGAAGCAAGGGTGCACCTGAATACTACTGCCTTATCAACCCAGCTGCCCTTACAAATCTGCCTTTACAAACCTGCTCTTAAACAGAGATTAGCCCGGAAAAACAATTCCGAGCTAATCTTCATTTCAGCAGTTTAGAGAAGGTCGGCTAACTTTTTGCCAACGGCAGACTTCCCTTCAAAGATCGATCCAGTTGTGCCATTATCCAAGCGCTGTTTCACAACACTCTGGAGATCGTCAGGCAATGGTACATAACCCACCTCAGTAATCAGACCCATATTCTCTGGGGCAATCTGGAATTCTGCAAACGCTTTCACTGCAGGATTATCCAGAGAGGTCGTCTTAACATAGAAAAACTCTGGACGAGCAAGCGGCTTATAGCTACCATCTGCAATGGTCGCATCGCTCGGCGCGACACACTCACCGCTGCCATCATCAATTGCAACCAGCTTCAAGCTCTCTTGATTCTCAGCATAGTAGGCGTAGCCAAAAAATCCCAGACCGCCTTCATCTGTAGAGACACCCTGGACAATGACATTATCATCTTCACTGGCAGTATAGTCGCCCCGGCTTTCGCCTTCTTCACCCACTGCTGCATCTGTGAAGTAGTCATAGGTACCAGAATCAGTTCCAGGCCCGTACAGTTTCAGTTCTTTGTCGGGGAAGCTATCGCGAATTTGATTCCAGTTGGTGATTGTGCCTTCTGCGGCGGGTTCCCACATTTTCTTCAGCTCATCAATGGTGAGGCAGGTAGCAAAATCATTGTCAGGATGAACGACAACCGAGAGACCATCGAACGAAATCGGCAGCTCAACATACTCAATACCCCCTTCTTTGCAGAGCTCAATCTCTGACTCTTTGATCGGTCGAGACGCATTGGAAATATCGGTTTCACCGGCACAGAATTTTTTGAATCCTCCGCCTGAACCTGACACCCCAACGGTCACTTTGATGTCGGGGTTCGCTTTCATAAATTCCTCAGCCATCGCTTCGGAAATCGGAAAAACGGTACTAGAACCATCAACAGCAACGCTAGGACTCTCACCAGACTCACCACCACAAGCGGTCATGCTGAACGAGAATGCAGCTACTGCGGCAAGAGATGCCAAACGAGTCTTTTGAGAAAGCATACGATTTTTTAGGCATTTTTACTGTTAAACGCTTCGCAGCCTACCGCTTTACCGTAAAGATGAGGTTAACATCCTCATTAAGATCAGGTTAAGAATAGGTAAATCCTGATGCGGTTGATGTTGTTTCTGTTTTTCAAGCTATAAACAGATTTGAAATGTTTGGAAGCCTTTCTAAAAAACAGTTTGATGGGTTGATTGATCTCGATTGTCTTGAAAGATGTTGACAAATGACATCTGATATCTAGCGATTGTAAGAGGATGTTTGAAAAGTACTGGATCTCCTCTAGTCCCCTTGAAAAAGAGGGGCTTACGGTCACAAGTTCTCCTTTTTAAGGGGAATTTAGGGACTATTCAGAGTGTTTTGCAATCCGTCTCAGGACTGCTCAAACATCCTCTATAACCAAGAGAAATAAAAGTCCGATTCTGGATAGGATCGGGTCTTACATTTTTTTCACGATTCATTTCATATTGCTGTATGTAGAAAAAACTCTGGGTCTTCCTAAATCTTCCTTTAAAAAATAGAGGAGCAATTATATTTGCTCTTTCTTTGGAAGGTTTAGGGAGGATCTCATGCTTTTCAATCAACCTTTCAGTAACTGAACAAAAATAAATGGATAGAGTTTAGCGTAACGCCCTTTTTTATAGATTCAAATCGGTCTCTGTCTCTGTTCAGCAGCGATCGAGATTTATTCAATAAATGAGCAAAATAACTTAATTCTTTGAGATATGCTTAAACATTGGGAATAAATCGCTTCTCGAACGTGACAGGGAAATGTTCTAGAAGGTGAGAACTTCGCAAACAATTCGCTTCAATGAAGTGAGTTGACGCTCCCACACCCCCAGCTCTTTTCCAATTCTGGAACCTAGCAAGAGATCGAGATCGTCTACCCCGAAACCGCTAAGTTAGCGATTGCTTGACTAAGTCTCGAATCACATTGTCTTTGACCATTAATAATCGTGAAACCTGGAGCAAAAGCTCCAAGGCTTGTTCGTGGCTCATGGCTTGAACTTCTTGTTGCATCCGCCGCATCTCAAATTGCTGTTCCAGAGTTAGTTCAAACGAGTTGGGATCCATGTTAATCCTCCTTAAAACTCAAAGGTTGCAAAGACATTTGCTTGACAAGAGATTTAATGATGTTGTTTTTGAGCATCAGCAACCGCGATGCTTGCAGCAATAAATCGGTGGCCTGTTCGTGACTCATCTGCCGCATCTCTTGTTGCATGCGCTGCATTGCAAATTGTTGTTCCAGGGTCAGTTTGAAAGGAGTTAAATCCATCACTTATCTCCTAGCGTTTTGGGCAAGTTTAAAGAGCAAAATGTTACCCTGTTGACGTTATGGATATATTTTCCTGAAAGGTTTGACAATGAAGCCAAATGGTTCAGGAAGATTGAAACTAAGCTGAGTCCGTTTGTAAATCATCATCCGTTCCTGATATTCAAAGAACCGGATATTAATCTGCACTTTGGTTGCTGTTTTACTGGCTTGAACCTCCTCAAACACTACAGTTAAGTCCAATTTAGGGCAGGGGTTCACTCAGAAGTATCAACCTGGGTCGGCGATCGAGATCCTGAGTTGTTTTGCTAGGTAAAGCCTTTTCAGGTGTCGAATTGTAAATTTGTTAAGAATGTTAACAAGTATTTGACAATTTTGCCATTTTAGACAGTATAGCTTGTTTTTCTGGAATGGCAAGGTACGATTGGACTCTATTGGGTTTTATGATGTTGGCGGGTAGATATTGAATGAGTTGCAAGGACAATCAATTTTCCGGTGCTTGAGGCATCAGGTGACAATCAGAATGCTTGGGTTGCAATATGAGTTTTGGTAACTTGGGTTTTCTAGTGTTTCGATCGGAGCGATCTGAGAAAGTATGAGGACTAGATCCTCTAGATCGTTTTCTCCAGGCAGAATCTGGGAATGGGGGAAAGAATGGACTCCGACAGCAAGTGATGGAGGATCTCTTTTGGCTTCTCTACTCTAAAAATGTCAGAGCACCCGTTGGATGAGGCTTCTATTGAAGCTTTTTCAATTCGAGATTAGGGTCAGTTTTATCAGGTTAAAAAAAGTAAAGTTGCTCAACCTGAACAAAATGCTGTGTATATCTACTTAATGATTTAGCTCTCAATTGAGAGCCTATGTTGCGATGGAATGACCTGCTGGAGTTTTGTATAGAATTTTCGTTTGCAGATGATGGTTTGGAAGGTTAGCTGATTCTGTCGATAGAGTAACTTGGATTTTAGCCTGCTATCCGATTGCTAAAACCCTGATGCTGTCGATTAATTTTCCGCACGACTTAGAAAGTTAGCGCCTCCGTGTCGATTAATTTTCCGCACGACTTAGAAAGTTAGCGCCTCCGTGTCGATTAATTTTCCGCACGACTTAGAAAGTTAGCGCCTCCGTGTCGATTAATTTTCCGCACGACTTAGAAAGTTGGCACCTCCGTGTCGATTAATTTTCCGCACGACTGAGAAACACAACTTGGAAGGTTATTTTGAAAGCATTGCGGAGCAATGCTTTCAAAATAACCCATTTTTCCGTTCTGGCACGAGGAAATGGGGGTTAGCGTCCCCTTCGGGGGCGCTAACCTTCCAAGCCGTGTAGAAAGTTAGCGCCCCAGTGGGAGCACTAGTCCCTACTTTCTCTTGATGGATCTCCAAAACAGCTGATGTTTTCTACACGACTTAGAAGGCTATGTTGCAACCCTTGCGAAGCAAGGGTTGCAACATAGCCCATTTTTTAGAACTAACATGAAGAAACAAAGGTTAGCACCCCCTTCAGGGGCGCTAACCTTTCAAGTTTTGTTTTCTAAGTTACAGCAACAGCCAAGCTTGTTAGGACAAAATTGAGAGGGCGTGAAGCGCCCTCTCAATTTTGTCCTAAGCGATATGACTCCTGCTATATGTGTGGGGGGAGATAGAAAAAACAGTTGGCTCGTTTCACTAGACGAAACGAGCCAACTATTTTTTTCATAGGACTACCCAAGTCCTGTTTTTTAGTTTTTTGGGGTATTGCAGCAGGATTTTGGGATGTGGAATTCAGTACCTGGACGCAATAAATTGTGGTATTGGTAAACAAGTAATAATTTTTGAGCGTGCGGGTGGAACCCGCACGCTCAAAAATTATTACACCTATAGGACCACCTAAATTGTATATGGCGAAATTGGCAAATGCTTGAATTGCAAGGATTTCAGCAAATTGGAATGCACAATTTATTTTGTTTAACTACTTATTCCTCGACAGCATGAGCATCATCAATGGCAACGATAATTGTTGTAATGTTATCTCTTCCTCCTTTGCTCTTAGCGGCATCAATCAGTGCTGCTGCTGCTTTTTCGCAGCCGCGGATGGATTTGAGATAGGATGCGATCGCACGATCGGGGAGTTCTTCTGTCAGGCCATCGCTACACAGCAGCAAGCGATCTCCCGGTTGTACAGTCAATACTTGCGTATCAATATGATTCAATCCTTCGCGGCCCAAACATTGGGATAGAACATGACGCCAGGGATGAATACGGGCCTGGTCGGGAGTGAGTTCGCCGATTTGGGTTGCTCGTGCGACCCAGGTATGGTCTTCTGTAATTTGTTCTAATTTAGCTCCCCGAAGCCGATAAAGACGAGAGTCTCCCACATGGGCACAACAGGGGCGATCGACTTCATCGCGAAAAATTGCAACTACAATGGTGGTGCCCATATCTGAGCGCTCTGGATGGGCTTGCTGGTCTTGTAAAATCGCCTCATTCGCTTTGATAACTGCGGCTTTTAAGAGTGTGGAAGAGTCTTCATCCTCATCCCAGTGTTCGTTCAGATAGCTTTGTAGTTTGTCGGTGGCCAGCCAGCTGGCTTCCTCACCCCCTGAGTGGCCACCCATGCCATCAGCCACGATAAAAAAACGCCCTTCAGGATCGATGTAATAACAATCTTGATTTACGGAACGAACCAAACCTGGGTCCGTCAACCCCGTGAAGCGACGTTTCATAAGGCGTTTGCAACCGTTAGCAACATGAATAACAAGTTCAAAGGAACCAACATTATAAGGTCAAAACATACGCTCAAAGCGATCGAGCCGTTTCAGCAGGCGGATTAAAGCAATTGTCGCGGCCACAGCTGCCAGGAGCACAAATATTGCTAACCATAGATGTCCGGTGACATATAGGATAGTGGCTGACAGAGTAAATGCACCAATTAAGAGAGTATAGTTGGTTCCCATTTGAACGCTGCTCAGGCGACGGATCATTCGATCTGTCTCGCTGGCACGAACCCGCAGGCGTAGATCCCCTCGTTCTAACTTATCAATCGTATCCTCAATTCGGCCGGGTAAACCTAAAGCTGTATTGCCCACCTGGACGGCTTGGCGGCTCAGCTCGTTCAAGAAACTGTTGCGTTCGGGAGCGTCTCCGTTGGCCATAAGTTGCATTGCAAAGGGTTTTGCAACCTCCATAAAGTTGAATTTTGGATCGAGACCTTTGCCAACACCTTCCAGGGTCGAGAAGGCTCGCATGACAAAAGTAAATGTAGCTGGAAACCGAAAGGGTTGGTTATAGGCAATCTCATACAGATCATCGCTAATTTCGCCAATTGACTGAGCTTCAAAGGGCTTATCCATAAAATTGTCTAACATATATTGAATGGATCGCCGCACGGGACCCATGTCTTCTACAGGATTCAGCGCCCCAAGGTCGATGAGCGATCTCACTACTCGGTCTGCGTTTTTCTGGGCGATACCAAAGCATGTTTCCAGCAGTTTCTCTCGAGTCACGAGTTGAACGCGACCCATCATCCCAAAGTCATAAAAAATGAGTGCCCCTTCAGGACTGACAGCAATATTACCAGGATGGGGATCGGCATGGAAGAAACCATCATTCAGAAGCTGTTGCAGATAAGCTTTGGCTCCAAGTTGAGCGAGAACTTTTCGATCTAGTCCTGCAGCTTCCAGTGCTTCATAGTGGCTAATTTTTATTCCTGGCAAATACTCCAACGTCAGTACTTTACCTGAAGTATAACGCCAATACACTCGCGGTACTTGTACCCAATCATAGGGACGAAAGTTGCGACGAAAGGTGTCGGCGTTTTGACCTTCGCCCAAATAGTCAATCTCTTCCCAAAGAATGCGGCAGCATTCCTCATAGATTCCCATCCAATCGCGGCCTCGCCCCCATTCAGGATGATTCTGAAAGTAACGCGAAATTCCCTTCAAAATCCTCAGGTCAATATCAAAAAGCTTTCGCAAACCGGGGCGTTGAACTTTAACAACGACTTCTTCGCCGGAGTAAAGTTGGGCTTTGTGAACTTGGCCCAGGCTGGCTGCAGCTAGAGGAATGGGGTCAAAGTTTCGGTAAAGGGTTTGAATGGGTTTTCCTAAATCTTGTTGGATGATGCTTTCAACCTGCTCGTAGCTGAAGGCGGGTACGCGGTCTTGGAGTTTGGATAACTCTTCGACATATTCGGAGGGGAATAGATCGGCACGCGTGGAGAATAGTTGCCCAACTTTGATAAAGGTTGGGCCTAAATCGAGTAAGGTATCGCGAATCCAAATGGCCTGGGTAGAACGTCTGGAAGCTTGTTTGCTTTCGGTGTAACCGCTCAAATAACTCCACCGTTTGGCATTGAGCCAGAGGGACGCGAGTAATAGCCACACGAAAGTCCAAATGTCCAGAAAACGGCGAGGACGGGAATAATTTTCGCGATTCCAACGATAGGCTTTACCTTTGTGAATAGTTCCTATCATCTTTCCCGCAGCTTGTGGCCAGGAATCAGGGATAGAACGCTTGGTAACGACCGAGCGTTGGGAGGTTTGTGTTGGAGCAGTGGCTTCATCGGGCAGAAGAGACACTCGATTTTTTTGTTCAGCAATTTCAGACTAATTGTTGGAACTGGGAAAATTCTAATGAAGGAGAGGGTTGAACAATCTGAGGAGTCAGTTGCCTAGGGGGACGTGGGGCGGTTGCGATAACTTTGCAATTCAGCCCTTAAGCGAGCAATCTCGGCGCGAAGGTCATCAATCATTGCTTGCAAATCTCTGGATTGCGATCGCGATAACGAGCCAGACGCGATATCTTGGGGCGTAGCGCTATTCCCTGAACGCCCTTGTGTGGCCATTTCTGCTTCGCGATTTGCTTTCTCAATCACCCGATCGGTAAAGAGCCGTAAACGGTTTCGTTGCTCAGCATCAAATTTTCCAAGTTCGCTCAGAAAATCTGTTAGGGCGCTTTCCAATTGCTCATTGATTGTTTCAGCAACTGCTCTGCCGACAAAAAAAGCATGAACCAACGGGTTACTCATAAGGAAATCTCTTGCCTTCTTTGCCACAAATTATAACTCGATCGTTTTCAATATTGTTATGAACTGAATATCTAGAGGATTATAGCGGTTCCCGTGCGACTGAAGTACATGGAAATGTGCCTCTACCTTCGGCAGGGGCACATTTCCATACACAATTTGGAAGGTTATTTTGAAAGCATTGCGAAGCAATGCTTTCAAAATAACCCATTTTTCCGTTCTGGCACGAAGAAATGGAAGGTTAGCTCCTCCTTTGGGGGCGCTAACCTTCCAAGTCATGTCCGTACCTCGCTAGCTTGAGAATTGCTATAAACAAGTGCAGGATATTTGAACGCACGGGGGAACCTGCGCGCTCAAATATCCTGGCTGCTGAAGAACTGTCTGCTAAGAGGATGTTTGAAAAGTATTGGCTCCCCCCTACCCCCCTTGAAAAAGGGGGGAATTACGGTCAAAAGTCCCCCTTTTTAAGGGGGATTTAGGGGGATCGAGAGCGTTTTGCTACCGATCTTAGACCTTTTCAAACATCCTCTAAGAACCAACGCCTGGTGGATCTTCGGATGCGGGAGAACCAGAAGGTGGGGCTGGAGCGGGTGAGGGAAGATCGGGAGGAGCAGGCGGGGCAGGGGCAGGCGGGGCGGGAGAAATAGGCGGGGCAGGTACAGGATCGAGGGGGGCAGAAGGTGACTTAATGTCAGACTCTGCTGGAAGAGGGGTCGATGGATTAGCGTCAGTAGAAGGTTGATTGGTAGGGGCAGTATTGTTTGGGTCTATAGGGGCAGTATTGTTTGGGTCTATAGGGGCAGTATTGTTTGGGTCTATAGGGGCAGTATCATCTTGACTGGTGACAGGGCCAGTTCCTTCAGGAGTAATGTCAGGATTTGAGGTAGGGGTGCTCTGAGTTCGGGATGACTGTTTACGTTGATACTGCGGTCGATGTGGCCTGGATATTTTTCTCGCAGGGGCTAATTCTCTAACTGGCTCATGGAGATCGAGATTGGCTGATTCTGAAATTGGCCATTCTTCTCGAGGTGGAAAGGTTTGTTCGGTTTCCAGGAAAGGGATAGAAACGATCGGGCCGCTAACAGTACTGGTTCTCACTGCTAGCCCAAATCCTGCTCCTGCCGTACCTGCGATCGCAGCCGTCATCAACAAAGCCCATCCAAGCCAGCGATTGGGTTGAGGTGGGATCGAGCGAGCAGAACTTGGAGACTCATTCATGGCCTGATTGCGGACAGGTAAGGGCTCAGCGGGGTCGGATGCGATCGGTTCAGGGTTAGCAGCAGCAGGCATTGCCGTGGGTGGAGGGGCCGTTGGAGGAACAATGGGAAGCTTAGGACGCGGTGTGAATTGTGTAGCGTTATGGGTTTGGCGTTGCTGCTGCACCGGCTGAGCCTTGCTGACGGATAAGCTTGCTAGCCAAGCGTTAACGGTTTGCGGTCGATGCTGGGGATCCATCGATAATCCCTGGAAAACAGCTTGCTCTACTGCTGATGTTAGATTGGGTTGAAATATTCGCAGATCGAGCAGCGGAATGCGATCGCGCAAGGGAGCAACTATAGGAGCCTGACCCACTAGCAGACAATAGAGCGTTGCTGCCAGCGCATAGATGTCCACTGTAGGCAGACGTTTGGTCTGGGACAGATATTGCTCAGGAGCAGCATATCCAGCTGACAACATACTCATATGGGTTTGAGCCATTCCCAAAGTTAACTCTCGGGCAATGCCAAAATCAGTCAAAACAGCAATATCTGTCCCCTGCCGCCGCACAATATTTTGAGGTTTGACATCCCGATGTAAAATACCCTGCTGATGGAGAACGCTCAGCGCCTCACCAACCTGTCGGATATAACGGATGGCGACGTTCTCTGGTAACGGTTGTCCTGGCTGTACCAACGTTGCCAGGGTTGGGCCTGGGACATACTCCATTACCATAAAAGGTTGTCCGCCCTCTTCAAAACAATCCAATACCCGCACCAGGCTAGGATGTTGGCAGCGAGAAATCTTTTGCGCTTCAGCCAGAAACTGTTGCCGAAACCGATCGAAGTTTGGATGAGAACGCAGACTCTCATCCAGAGTTTTAATCGCAACGGCCTGATTGCAATCAGGACGAGCAGCCCGATACGTCACTCCAAAACTCCCTTTCCCTAAGGGAGCTGCCAGGACATATTTACCCATCTGCAGAACGCTACCCGCTACCAATTCCATATGACGATCGCTACCGAATGTTCCAACTTATGCTAGCGCTTTGTGGTTCATTGTTGATTGCTCATGGTTGATAGTTCATTGTTGATTGCTCATGGTTGATAGTTCATTTTTGATAGTTCATGGTTGGGTGTTGCTAGCTAGCTAGTACTACCAGGGACAATGCCCCATCCGATAACAACACAATCTATTAACCCCAAACAATGAACCATGAACAATGAACAATGAACCATCCATAACGATTACTTCGCTGTGAGAGGATAGTTTTCCGCTAAGAATGCTTCGGCTGTTGCAAAGTGTCGCGTCGCAGCATTTGCCTGTGGATTGTTCGCTGATTGATACGAACGCTCACCAATGACCCCATCCAAGGTCGCGGCGAGTAAATCATCGAGGATCTGGCGGAATTGTGGGCCGGGTTTATAGCCCATCGCTTTCAGATCGTTACCATTTAAGGGCGCTTTCACCTGCATCCAGCGGGTTAAATATTGCCAGATTTGGTGTCTGAGGGTGCGCGAACTCTTCACTGCAACCAAAATCAGTGCAGGCAGATTATGCGATCGCAGCAATTGTACGACCTGGCTAGGAGACTGACAATCAGGCAGAGATGCGATCAAGTCCTGCTGAATCTGACTCAATTGCTGCAGCCGGTCAATACTGTCTGCTGGCAGTTGGAGTTTGCTAGCAACGGAGCTGCGATATTCAGGTTCCAGGTAAGCAATGAGGACTTCCAGGAGAATTTGCCAGTGGGTTGAAGGAAGCAAAGAAAGTGTCCCGAAAACAGGGCTGCTATTTTCCCGTTGCTGTATTTCTGATTCAACGCTGGCGGCCTTTTTCAACCAATAATTCACCAGGCACACCTGATGCCACAAACGACGCTCCAGTATCAGGGTGGGATGAATGCAACGGAGTGCTCCCAGCGCTGATAGCTTTTTTAAAGCGGGTTTCCAATAAGGGGCTCGCAGAATATATTTCAGTTCGCTTTTGAGGCGTGTTTGCAAGGCTGGAGTGCGGGCATTTTCAGCCTGAACGCGAAGATAAATGCCGCTGGTGATGGCATGGTGAATGTATTCCTCGGTTTGGCGATCGATCTGAAATCCCAATCGCACAGCAAACCGGACTGCTCGATAAATGCGGGTTGGATCTTCAATGAAGCTGTTGGCATGGAGAACGCGCACTTGTTTGGTTTGCAGGTCTAGCAAGCCGCCAAAGTAGTCCAGAATCTCGCCGCAACCAGGCTGGGTCAACCGAACGGCCAGGGCGTTGATGGTGAAATCGCGTCGATAGAGATCCTGGCGGATGGAACTGGCTTCTACTTCTGGATTGGCTGCTGGATAGGGATAAAATTCTGTGCGAGCGGTAGCAATATCGAGCCAAAGGGAATCGAGGTCTGGATCTTTGTGCCATAACAAGGCTGCGGTCTGGAATTGGCCATGCACTTGCAGACGGGCGGCTGGATAAATGTGCTGCAGCGATCGCGCCAGTTCTACTCCCGTTTCCTGGTCTGCTGCCCGGTGAAATCCATCAACGACCAGATCGATATCGTCCAACATCAAAGGCGCGTTGGCATCGGCCAGCAGGAAGTCCCGCACAGCGCCTCCCACCAGATAGAGTTGCCAACCACGCTGTTCTGCTTGTTCTGCTGCAGTGGCGAGCAGTTGCCAGAGTTGAGGGACTAGCCGCTGCCGAAAATCGTCCAGCAGGGACTGGGGCCAGGGGCAGTGAGGGATTGATTTCTGTTCCTGCTGCTGAACATTTTTCCCATTTTTCAGTTGATGCAACTGTCGTAAAACATCTGTACGAGTGACAATGCCAATGAGTTGATTGTTTTCCAGGACAGGCAGGCGACCGATGTCATAAGAGACCATCAGCGATTCGATGGTGGGTAAAAGCGTTTCTGGGGTAATGGTGGTGAGATTGGTGGTCATGTATCCCTTGACTGGGGCATGACTGAAACCGTGATGCAGGGCAAGATCGATATCTCGTCGGGAAACAATGCCCACCAGACGAGCCTGGGCATCGACAACCGAAAGGCCAGAGTGTCCGTAGCGCAACAATACCCGTTGAGCTTCCTGGATGGTTGTTTCAGGGCGGATGGTCCGTACGGGGGAGGACATTAACTCGCGGGCGGTCTGGGGAGGGGGAATTTGGGATTTCAATTGTTCGAGCAATTGCGCGATCGCAACCTGAGGATTGACATTGCGCAGCATCGCCGCCGCAGCGCGAGGGTGGCCCCCGCCACCCAGGGGTTGGAATAGGGGACTGAGACTGACATGAGGAATTTTTGAGCGCCCAATGAGAGTCAAATGCTCTGCGTTTGCAGCCAAATCCAGGTCTGCTTTGCTGTGACTAGACTCATCAGGAGATTGGAGTGGCAGCCCCCCTGAGGAGGGCTGCCACTCCAGTCCTCGGACAGGTTTACCGTACTCAGCGGCAAGCAACAAGGCATCGCTTTCGGTTAACTCCATTAAGCGGGAAGCCAGACTCGACAATCCAGGAATATAACCTTCAGTTTGCAACAGCACCCAGGACAGATTGAAACCCTGGCAGACCTCAGTCTGAAAGTTTTGCAGCGCCAGGGTCAACAGATCCTGCAATTGGGGAGAAAGCCCTGGTTCGACATATTCAGCAATCACCCGCAAGCTTGCTCCCTGGGCCATGAGCCAGGCCAGGGCAGCCGCATCCCGCGCTGTCGATCGATCGAAGGTGAGAGAACCTGTATCGACATGAATCCCCAGAGCCATGACGGTGGCTTCAGGGACAGCCAAATTGATGTTGCGCGATCGCAACTGTTCGGCAATCAACGTTGCCGTTGCCCCCACCGGTTCGATCTGCATCTGGGTGGCGGGAATATCGCAGACTGCGTCCAGATGATGGTCGCACACCAGGATATCGTCCAAATGAGGCTGGTCAAGCCATTCAGCCGCTTTGCCCAAGCGGTCCCGTCTCTGAGTATCCACCACCGTCAGAGAACGAATTTGTTCCGGGTTAACCGAGCGCCGTTCAATGAGCGCATATTCATCCCGGTGCAGCGCCAGAAATTCTCGCACTGCCGGGTGGCATCCTCCCGTTAGCACAATCCGCGTGCCGGGTCGGAGACAAGCAGTGCCAACTGCGGCACCCAGCGTATCAAAGTCTGCAGTGACGTGGCACAGAACTAAATCCACTGAAGATTCTCTCTGCTAGAGAGTATCGAGAGAGGGGCATTTTTTGATAGCTTACTAATCAGGACTTGTTGAAAGACAGGCTTGGATTCAGAATTGAATACAATTTGAATTGTCAATCTGAATTGTTTTTATCCAGTTATCCATCCTGACTTGTATCGGGAGAAGAGAAAATGATCACTATTTTATTTCAATTTGCCTTACTTGCGCTTGTCATCCTTTCATTTGTGATGGTGGTCGCCGTTCCCGTCGCTTACGCTTCAACCCAGAGTTGGGAACAGTCCAAGCGTTTTCTCTGGCTTGGATCGATTGCTTGGGGATCTTTAGTGATTGTCGTGGGCGTGTTGAACTATCTTGTGGTTTAACCAATCTGCAGACTGCGATGCATCCCGTCAAGCATCCAGTCTCTGCAGCAATTTTCCACACATTACGCAAAAGAGTTATGGCAGTTTTTGAGGGAAACTTTGCTCAAGCCAATACTTCCCGGTTTGCTTTCGTCATCGGTCGGTTTAACGATCTCGTCACGGGAAAGCTACTAGAAGGATGTCAGGATTGTTTAAAGCGTCATGGGGTCGACATCGACCCCCATGGCAGTCAGGTTGATTATGCCTGGGTGCCCGGCAGTTTTGAAATCCCGCTTGTGGCTCGTCAACTGGCGCTTTCCGGTCGGTATGATGCCATCATCTGTCTGGGCGCAGTCATTCGGGGGCAAACCCCCCACTTTGACTATGTAGCCGCCGAAGTTTCCAAAGGCATCGCGGCAGCAGGCTTTCAAACCGGTATTCCGATCGTATTTGGCATCTTGACCACCGACACCATGCAGCAAGCACTAGAACGAGCCGGCATCAAGAGCAACAAAGGCTGGGACTATGCCATGAGCGCGCTGGAAATGGCCAGTCTGATGCGTCAGATCGGCAGCGAGCCAGGTGTCATCGTGGAGAGCAAACGCGAGAGTGCTCCTCCCTCTTTGCCAGCGGTGGTTGTCAAAGATGCGAGTTCCCAACTGGGAAGCGTTGCTAACCCAGCAGACCCAGCAGTCAATTCAGAACAACAGAACTGACTGCACAGCAACTGTTAAACAAGGTAAACCTGCTAGACATTGTTGCCTTTGGCTATGCGTAATAGCAAACTTTTACGCAGCCCAATAACAACTTCTAACTAACGGCATTGCTCTCATGCGGGACAATTTAAGGAAAACTGTTCTCCCTTGAGAGGGGCGCATCCAGAGTTTGGGGAAGTCCAGAACTAAGGATCTCCTTAATTTCTAAACTCCCCCAAACTCTGGATGCGCCCGATTGTTATTTAGGTCTCTTAGCTCTCACGCTTTATCACATCAAAAGTAGAACAACTGCCAGAAGAATAAACACTACCCGTAATTCTTCGTTCAGATGAAGAAATCTCACCCAGTAAGTCAACAGTAGAATATCCGGAAGGTCTGTTAATCCAGGTTGTTGCCTTCAATTCAAGTATATCCGGTATATCTGGAGGGGTAAAAATTTCAAGCGATCCATTCATTTTGAAGCGACCAGATGGAACATTAGAATTACTAGGATGTGCGGAGAAGCCAGAACACTGCATCAATTTCTGTAGTACTTTTAGCCTTAATAATCAGTCTTAACTTAGTTAATCCCTAAGAACATTTATATGTACCCTCCCAGATCCCATTTAAGAACTCAACCTGAGATTATACCGATTGTAATTGTGCGAGAGTTGCCAAAGATTGTGTCTTTGCTTCCGCTACGGTACCCAGGATCACTGAGCTTACTAAAATGATAGATACCAATTTTTCTCTCATAACTTTCCTATTGCTAATTCAGATACTTATCTTCCGCAACTACCAACATAAAACGGGAATATTGGTCGTGGAACCATCCATTGAAAAACGCAGATGATTTTCTCATACACTCAATACAGCAATCGATTAGGCTACATCAGCTAACCAGAAACACTAATATCTCTTAGGCTACACAAACCTATCTCAAGCAAACGAAACTTAGACTTCAAGCTAAGCTTCGGAAAAGAGAGCGCCCCACTTAAGACCAATCAATAGTTCCGAATTATACAACACAGAAAATTTAAATTCAAGAGCAAGCCGTCTAACTCTTTAATTGGTTATCTTGCCAGGCTTTGAAATCACGAGCGACAGCTTTATCTTTCTCATCAAGTCCTCGATTCGAGATTTCTCGGAACGCGGCTTCATCTCGCGTCTCTCGAAAGTAGGCTCGCAATTGCGGGTTCGTCATGGACTTAACATCAGATTGAGGGTTAACCATCTGAAGAGTACCTCTCCAGTTACAGTAATCAAGAAAAATCGTTCGTCTTCAATATCGAATTGAACATACAAATAGTGTGGTAGTCTTTCATCTATTCTAATAATAGTAATCGGTTCTTTGAGATACTCTGTAATCCAATGAGTAACTTCATAAAGTCGCTCAGTCTGTGCAGGCGTTGGTTCCATACGACTGAAAACGAATATCAGACAACTGTTAAGTACCCAAGAGTATCATGACCTTGCCAATTCTCATTTCAACGTGAAGATCAGATTCAAAACCAGTATGGAGGGGCGTATTTAAGAGTTGTGGGAGGGGGATTTAGCGGTGCTGGGGACAAGTGGGAACAAGTCATCGAAGCGTTGATTAACCCAGGCCAATCTCAGGATCAATAAATGATTTAAACCGGGTTCACTCCAGTGCATGCCAACCTCCTTGAACCGCTGCTGAATCAGCCACTTACAAGCACTTTCAACCATCCCAGACCCCAAAGGGAAACCTTGCTGTTGAAAGTGGCGATAGCGAATATGGCGATGATGACGCTGGAAATACGCCTGCACTTGCAGCAGTGTCGCTAAACGGTTGCCATTGAACAAATTCGTATTGATCAGGCCAGTGAGCCAGACCAAGAGCTGGTGATGTTGCCCGTTGTAAAACTTTCCTGTACAAGGGTTCGGCTACCCAAAACCCTGCTTTTTCGATCAAGGCACCCAACTGCGGTCTGACCGTAGCAATCAAGTTCTGATGCTTTGCTTCCAGTAGAATGCCTAAAATCTCGGTGTATTTAAGGTTGAGTCTTGCCGCGACCAGGCGACCCTGGCGTTCATCAATCAGAACCTGTGCCATGTCCATTTCTAGGGCTAATGCAATGGCTTCTGCTTCACCCCCTTCCAATTCATTTTTCAGAGATTCAACCAGGGCACGGTTACTGACTTGACGAACCTGGATCCAATCAAACTGCTGCACTTCGGCTGCGCCTGCAATGGGGAAGTCAGGATCGGTTAATTCTGAATAAACTGCTTCAGGGATCGAAACAGTACCGTAGAGTCGCTTGAGGAGCTGGAGCTGGTCGATTGCAGCCAGATTATTGATGGGAGAGGTATCGCTGACAATTATCATAGGCGTCCCAGAGCTTTCAAGTTCTTAACGTCTTGTTCGAGATCTTCAACGCCATAGTGGATAGGAATTTGACGGCTGGCTAGCAAGTGCTGGAACGCAACACGATGCATCTCTGCAAAGCGGCTAGCCTCTCCCAGGGTCAGTTTTTCTTTTTGGAATAACATGACGGCAATTTCCTGTTTCATCTCTGCTGCTGTCATGCGGGTAGAGGCTAGTATTCGATCGGGGATGGTAATACTCATTTTTGGTATCCTTTAATTTGCTTTCTTACCCCTCATTTCTTTTCATTAGACCTGTCCGAGAACTGGAGTGTGAGCCCCCCGGAGGGGGGCTTACACTCCAGTTGCCGAATGAGTCTATTTTATGCATGATTGGTAAGGTTATTGTGCGATCGCAGCAACGCAGATCTGGCAAAATGGGCCAGTTGAAGACTCGGCACGAAATTTCCTCTATACCACCACCCCAAATTTGGACTGGCTGAGTTGGCGGGACAGAGTTGACAGACGGCTCTAAGTTTGCGATCCTGGAAGATACTTAAACGCAATGCGGGTATAGCTCAGTGGTAGAGCGTCACCTTGCCAAGGTGAATGTCGCGCGTTCGAATCGCGTTACCCGCTTTTTTCTAGTTTGTCTATATCATCAGCACAGCATCAATCTCCGTTTGGGACCTGACCCAACAGCGGCAGGTCCTGGAAATGCCTCCCCTCCAGTTTTGAGAATGATAGAATCTGCAAGACTGCCACTCCCAGCAGCCCTTCTGATACCCATTTGACTTGGAGATGCAATTTATGAAATGGACAGAACGCTTGTCCAGTCAGCTTTTCCCCAAGCCAAAATCGACAATCTAAAATCCAAAATGGTAGAAGACCAGATTCTCATTCAAACCTGTTGAATGCCAATGCGCCCTGCGTCTTTTCAAAACGCTGAGAAAATCGACCCCAATGCTGATTACCCCTGCCCTTGCCGTCATCGGGGGCGCTTAAAGTTGATTACCTTGACAGAAGCCTTTGGTTGTAACCGCTGTCAACAAATATTTGTTCTCGAAGAGAGCAGAACCGTCATTGCAGAACTTTCAACAGGGTATTCTCCCAAACGCACCTGGCATTGGACAGGCCACCAATGGCTTGCTGTGCCTGCGAAGTCTGAAAAAAAACGTCTCCCCATATTTGTTGGACTCATCCTCCTCGGGATTGTGGTGCTGGGAGGTACTTTAATTATCAATGCGTCTGCGGGTGGGCAGTTTTTTCTCTGCGCTATCATAGCACTGCTAGCGCTAACAGGCTTAGTCTGGCTCATGTCCCAACCCTAATGTAGTCATGCAATATTCAAAATTTTACAGCCCTGATACAAAGGGAGGTTTATGATTTTTTTAACAAAACGAGCAATTGCTGGAACAACATAAATCTCCTACCAAATTTTGAAGTTCTGACTTTACTGCCAAAAAATCGATCGAAAATTAATTGATTTTGAATTTTGGATTGATGATTTTGAATTCAGGATTTTGAATTCAGGATCTGCTGTCGAGCAAACCTTTTAATTTTGGATTGATGATTTTGGATTCAGATATTTTAGCTGTCATGTTTGTAGAAGAGATATAGAGTCTCATGTCTGCCTCCTAATATATCTGACCTCTACCTTCTGACATCTGACGGCCTTTATCGCTCTGCTTAACTTCATGACTATTGATTCTCTTGGACATTCATCCGATCCCATCTCTGCAGTTCGCCATGCCTATCAATCTTCTTTGCATCTGGCAACAACCCGTGGGAGAGACCGCAGTCGCGCAGTTCAGGCGATGGCGATGGCACTGGAACGCCAACAAGATGAAATTCTTGAGGCGAATACCTTAGATTTGGAAGCGAGCCGAGAAATGGCAGTGCCGGAGTTGATTCTTGATTGGCTCAAACTGACCCCTGAACGATTGCAGGCAACGGTTCAGAGCTTGAAGTGTTTGGGCGAACTCTCCGATCCGATTCGGCGGGTCATGAATGCTACTTATCAGCTTAACCTGGGTCAAACCTATTGCCAGTTGATGCCGTTGGGAGTGATTGCGCTCATTTATGAGGCATTTCCAGAATTGGGTGCGATCGCAGCCGGTCTATGCATCAAAACCGGCAACAGCTTGATTCTCCGAGGTGGCAGCGAAGCCAGCCACTCCAATAGCGCGATCGCAGCCGCGCTCCATACTGCTCTCGAAGACGTGGGACTGCCAGAAACTACCCTGGTTGTTCTCTCCCCCGATCAGGGAACCTCCATCCGCGAACTGGTCACCCAAGACCATCACCTCAATCTCGTCATCCCCTACGGACGCCCGAGTTTAGTCCAGCAAGTCGTGCGACAAGCAACTGCCCCTGTCCTGCAAACTGCAATGGGCAACTGTTATTTATACTGGGCACCGTCTGGCAGGCTAGAAATGGTAAATTGGATGATCGCCGACAGCCACAAAAGCCAGCCCGATCCAGTCAACGCCATTGAAAAAGTATTAGTTCATCGCAGCCACAAAGCCTCATCAGCGTTGCTGGAATTATGGAAACACCTGCGAGAACAAGGGTTTGACCTGAGGGGAGATACTGAACTGGTGGCTGAATTTCCCCATGCGATCGCCCTGACCGAAGACACAGAATGGGATCGCCCCTACCTCCGGAAAACCGTAGCCTTCAGAACGATCAACAGTTTGGACTATGCCACCAGTTGGATCAACGATTACAGCAGCGGTCACGCCGACTGCATTGCTACAGAATCTTACCAGGAGAGCCAACAATTTGCCCTGGGCGTTAACAGCGCTTCTACTTATATCAACACCTCCCCCCGCTTTTCCCGCAACCCCAAACGAGGGGGAGTTTTTTCTCTCGGTATGTCCAACCAGAAAAGTCATCATAGCGGCCTCATCGGTCTAGAAACCCTAACTGCAATTAAGCATATTGTTCAAGGCAACGCCGATCTTTAGGAATGAGAATTTAATCGTTTGTCAATGTGTAGGGGTCCCTCTTGTGGGTACCCTCTCCAGAGACTATCGGGAAATCAAATAGCCGCATTCATATCGCTGAGGACAAAACAGAACGGTACTGGGTTAGGCCACTAAACCCCAACATCGAGTCCTTTGATGTTGGGTCTCCGCTATCGCTGCAACCCAATCTAATGGTGTGGCATGCCTAAAATTGTACAAATTAGTAGTTGGCACTTTAGTGCTGCCAAGGTCTATCGAGTAAGGATTATAGCCTTTTCGACTCCCTAACTCTATCGCCCCAAACTAGTGCTCTGTCAATTCTAGAAGTTAGGGTAAATCCCTCTGGGATTTACCCTAACTTCTAATTGCGATCCTGCACTAGCCGTGTCAGGCCACTACAAATCGATCTCAGCTGTGCTGACAGGATAGAAGACCACCAAATATTATTAATCTGCCCTTCTGCCCTTTGCCCTCTGCCTTTTTCTATACCCTACCACCAGCGCAACTGAGCATATCCAAGCTCAGGCCGTTCCAGCTCCTCTTCATTCAGCCAGTCAACCAGCTTATACGTCCCAAACACATGGTCCCACCAATCTACCCCCAAGCCAAAGTTGTGATGCCACATATTGTATTTATGGTGAACATAATGGACCGGCATCTTCATCCAAAAACACTTGGTTGGGTTTTCATGCTGGAGCTGATGGGCATAAGCAGAAAAGGCCGCATACACCAGCGCACCTAACATCCAACCAATCCCCACTTCCACAGAAATCAAAAACGGCAGCAGCATACCCACCGCACTCCCCTTGACATAATCCCGAAATTCCCACAAGACGCCTTGACCTTCATTGCGTTTGTGGTGATCCCGGTGACGGGCACCCACCCGAGGGGACGCATGCATCAGCCGATGGATCCAATATTCAACCAAACTGGCAAAGACAAACGCAGATACAAAAAAAAGGATTGCAAGCATAGTTTCTCTCAATCTTCCTGACTTAAAAGCATGTCTCTGCCTGTTGGAGGCAAATAACAAGAATTGATCCACTAGTTTCGACGAAATCATCATTTCTGGCAAGGCAATCAGATCTGGCCAGGCAATCAGAACGACTGCATCAATGACAGCTTCTGGGAGCGTTGGATAAAACCCTCTGTTTTGAGTGGTGGAGTTGACTCTCTGGAGTTGTTTCTGTGGCGGTTAATTAGCAAGTCTCAAAATACACGAAATTCAGGGGAGATTTGGCGATTTTTAGAGGTAAAAGTATGAATTTCGACAACCTTTCTAGCGATTGCATAATTTCTTTTCAGATTGATCGCTCAATTTCGTCTTTAAGTTGAACGACTGACTGAACGTTGTTGGGTGACTCACTGCTTTGAGTGAATCAATCTACTTTGTTCTACTAATGATGAACTTTAGAGGTGTATCTCTTATGAAACGCTTACTTGCTTTAATTCCGGCGCTTGGCTTGCTGCTCGCATCTGCTGCCGTTGCCTATGCCAGACCTGTTGCGAATGCAGATTATGATGGGGATGGCAAAGCAGATATGGCCGTTTATCGTCCGAGTAATAGTTGGTGGTATATCCTCACTTCCAGAGCTCAATTTTTGCAAAGAGGCCAACTTAATTTGGCCTGGGGAAATCCGGGTGATGTGCCAGTGCCAGGAAATTATGATGGAGATGGTAAGACCGATTTTGCCGTTTTTCGTCCTAGCAATGGCAAATGGTACATCAAAGAATCTTCCACGGGTAACAAATACGAAAAAGTCTATGGGACTGCGGGTGATGTGCCAGTGCCAGCAGACTATGATGGGGATGGTAAGACTGATATTGCTGTTTGGCGCCCTAGCAATGGTGTATGGTACATCACAGAATCCTCCACGGGTAACCCCTACCAAGAAAAATATGGGATCAAGAGTGATGTACCAGTGCAAGCAGACTATGATGGGGATGGTAAGGCCGATATTGCTGTTTTTCGTCCTAGCAATGGTGTATGGTACTTCCAAGCTGCAGCGACACAGGAAACCTGGGGAACTCAGGGTGATGTGCCAGTGCAAGCAGATTATGATGGGGACCGTAAGGCCGATATTGCCGTTTGGCGTCCTAGCAATCGTGTATGGTACATCGTCTTATCAGCCAGTGGCAATAAATTCCAAGAAGTTCATGGACTAACGGGTGATGTGCCAGCGCCAGCAGATTATGATGGGGATGGTAAGGCAGATCTTGTTGTTTGGCGCCCTAAAGATGGCTCATGGGGTATCAAACAATCCAAAACTAATACGTTTTTACGCCACCGATGGACCGTGAGCGATTGGATAGAGACCAAGGAAGGCCCCTTGCTTGACGGGAAGGTATCATACTGGCGCCCGAAGTCTGGTGGCAAGTGGAAGATTGTCACAGATGCAAACCTTAGCTTTCCTGTGTATTGGGGCGCTCCCAACGATAGGCCACTTCCCCCAAGACCTTAATGGGGAAAGTTGTCCAAACGCGAACGTTTGGCGCTCTGACACTTTTGAATGTAGCGGTTTGCCCGCGAATTAAATAGGCTGGTTCCGGTAGGGGCTTGGATCGTACCAAGCCCCTCAAGTTTTTCTGTCCTGAACCCTGCAAATCGCCATCGACACAACTTAGAAGGTTATTGTAAAAGCCTTGCTCCGCAAGGCTTTTACAATACCATTTTCCCCTTCCAGCACGAAGAAATGCGGGTTAGCGCCCCCTTCGGGGGCGCTAACCTTGCAAGTTATGCATTGACCCCGAGCGTTTCGAAATGTGGGGTTTTATCCTGGCAATAAAACCCTATGGGAAGCACGTTAGCCCCGGATGCCGACGATTGGAAATCGCGGTGAAGAAATAAAGTCCTAAAGGGGCGTATCTAAATATTGGGGGAGTCTATAGGTAGGGTGGCATGGCACTGACTGAAGCAAGAATTGAGCACTGAAAGTCTTGGAAATCCGTAGGGTAGGCACTGCCCACCGACCTGATGTAAGCGCCATTCATAGGTAGGGTGGGCATTTCCAGCCTGCTGCTGTTTTATCTATTTGGGATGACCCATGGTAAATGCTCACCAACCGGAACTCTCGTGGTGGGCAGTGCTCATCAAAGCGCTGCATTCAGCTTTCTTGAACGCTCAAAAGCACTGCCCACCCTATACAAAGACTCTCTCTACCCGTGTTGAGTATGGTTTCGAGCGCGATCGCATCCCAAATCCCAAAATGGATGGGATTTATAGCAGTAGTCATATCGCTTAGGACAGAACGAAAAGCTCAAAACCAAATGTAGTCAACCTTTCCCTTCTGCCTCCTGCCCTCTGCCTCCTGCCTTTTGCTATAGATCCGCTTATGCGAACACCGGAATGACGCCCATTGAGATTTTGAATCATAAATTTGCGGTTTGGAATGTTAAAGTGCAAGCCAAATCGGTAGGATGTTAGTGCAGGTTATTTCTACCGTTGAAAACCCAAATTCCCGTGTAGAGAAGAACCCCAATATCCGGAAGAGCAAGGTTCGCCTGATGCTCCTCGGCTGTAGATTAGAGAGGATTTGAACGCAATGGCATACGAATTGCCCGCCTTACCCTATAGTTACACTGCTCTAGAACCCTGTATCTCTAAGAGCACTCTGGAGTTCCACCACGATAAGCACCATGCAGCCTATGTGAATAAATTCAACGCTGCCGTTCAAGGAACCCCTCTGGACAGCAAGCCGATCGAAGAAGTGATTAAGGAAGTTGCAGGCGATCCATCAAAAAGCGGTCTTTTCAACAATGCAGCTCAAGCCTGGAACCACAGCTTCTATTGGCAGTGCATGAAACCGGGAGGGGGCGGCACTCCATCCGGGGCGCTCGCTGCTAAAATCAATGCTGATTTCGGCAGTTTTGATAGCTTTGTGGAGGCGTTTAAAACTGCAGGTGCGACCCAATTTGGCAGCGGTTGGGCCTGGTTAGTGCTGGATGGCGGCAGTTTGAAGGTGACCAAAACGCCGAATGCCGAGAATCCCATGACGAGCGGTCAAACCCCCTTGCTGACGATGGATGTCTGGGAGCACGCCTACTACCTGGATTATCAGAATAAGCGGCCTGCTTACATTGATGATTTTCTGGGTAAGCTGGTGAATTGGGATTTTGTGGCTCAGAATCTTGCGGCTGCCTGAGCGGCGCGCTCTGGATAGAGTCCGCTGGGGGCAAGAGTTGTTTTATAGCAACCGCCAAACTTGTTAGGACAAACAAAATTGAGCGCACGAAGCAAGCGCTCAATTTTGTCCTAAGAGATTGTTTGAAGAGTGCTGGATCCCCCTAGCCCCTTGAAAAAGCTATCCTTTACGCAGATCTTGTTGAAACCCGTATGCTTTCGTTCCAAAATGGGGAAGTTTGAGATCGGGTGGATGTCTGAGCGGGTAAAAGTCCTACAGACTTTTGCCTAATGGATAGCTTGAAAAGGGGGGATTATAGTCAAAAGTGCCCCTTATTAAGAGGGATTTAGGGGAATCTGGAATGTTTTGCTACCTGTCTTAAGGCTTTTCAAACATCTTCTAGGCGATAGGACTATTGCTATAACAGACTTGTATGGAGGAACGCTGGATCCAGCTTCTGACATTCCTGTATCCAGGCGCTATTGTGTTCGTTATCAAAGCATTAGGCAGTTGCAGGTTCCCAGAGGATTGGGGCTGAAATGCCCGAACAGAAGCTGGCCATATTGAAGTATACCTGGTTCGATATCTGGCCATCCGGCATGATGGTATCGCGCAGAATTGCATCATCCAGCGTTGCATTGTGCAAATCGGCTCCGCACAAAGAAGCACCGCTCAAATTTGCGCCCGTCAGGTTAGTACGAATCAGTTTAGCGTGGTTGAGCTTTGCCTGATGCAGTCTGGCATGACTGAGATTCGCAAGCATCAGTTTAGCACTGCCCAAATCAGCTTGCTCTAGTTTTGCAATTTCAAGGGATGCGCCGTTGAGGATGGCCCGGCTCAGGTTGGCTTCGCGGAGGTTCGTTCCTTGAAGTTGGGCACCCAGCAGGTGAGCGCGGTGGAGGTTTGCCTGTTCGCAGTTACTGCCCCGGAGTAGGGCACCACTCAGGAATGCGCCTTTGAGCATCGTGTTGATTAAGCGAGCATTGGTCAGGTTAGCCAGAAGCAAGTTCGCACGGTTTAGGTTCAGATTGCTCAGGTCTGCACCGCTCAAATCTGGAATAATGTCAGGACAGTCAAGCCTCCATTGATTCCAGGCGTCTATACCCAGGTTTAGTTGGTCAAGATGTTGCTTATTTGCCATCAAATCGCCTCCTTGTACATCATTCACCCCGACAAGAAAAGCGCTAGTGCAAATCGAAAACGATCGCGATGGTCGGTAAATTTACCTGGGAATCAACCTTTGTTTGCGTTAGAGACTGGTATTTTGCCAATCGCAAACAATCAGTTTCAGCATAAACAAGGTTTAACTTAACAAATCTTATCAAGTTATGGATTTAAAAACCTCCGCTGAATTGCCCGATTTGCAGGTACCTACTGGCGCATTGGGAGAAAAATTATGTCTGTAATGCGGAGATGCGAATTAAAACTTTCATGAACCCAAAGGCATCGCTATCAGTTTGCGACCCTTCAAATGAGAGACGCGATGTCTTTGCAGGAAGACATTATCAACACCTCTAATAGCCTTGGTAAAGCGATCGAGATGTTGCACAGAGTTGGGTGACCCTCAGGAAAGCGGGTCAATTTCATTCCCCTTATCTACTGCCGCCTCCCTTACGGTTGACGGGATGCCCGCCTTTATTTTCAGGAGGCTCGTAAGCTATTGATATGGAAGCTTGTGGAGGAACATAAGGTTGAGCAGTACTCAATGCCAAGGCCAATACATAGGAAGTAATCATGGAGCACACCTGAAAAACTCAGTACTAAACTGCGAGGAAACAAGTACAGATAAATTTGCAATAACGGGGTATGTGAGAGTCTTGTCTTGCTTGCTCCGTTTGTTTGTTATTTGCATTATCAGCTGAGGAATCTCTCTATGTCTTCAGCCAAATAGCTCGATTTACGGAAATGGCCTATGAAGGAAATATTAAATGTCTCAAATGCTTCCCAGAGAAGTATTTCAGCGGTCCAGTCCAATAAGTAGAAAAGAGAAAAGTAGTTTGTAATCAGACAATAGTGAAGACTCTTTAAGCAATTTATGCTATCTATCAGCGATTTTGATTAAAAAATGATGATTGCAAAATGATGATTGCGATCGCGCAGGCTAAGAAGACCCTTAACACCAATGGCTTGTTGGCTTTTCCAGGCTAACCCCAAATACAGTCGCATTGTTGATGCCATTCGCGAACTGGACGAAATTTACTGGCTGGTGACTCGCTATACTCAGGAAATTACCTGGCGCGATCGCGTGCTGGTGTGGATCGCAGGCAAGCAAGCGGGCATTTATGCCACCGCTGAAATTGCTGCCCCGATCCAGTTTATGGACACCCCCCCTGACATCAACTACTGGCTGATGCCCATCCGCGCTCGCGGCAGATTCTATGTTCCCATCCGCTTCACCGCAAAATTTGTCGATTGCCCCGTCTTGAAAGTAGATCTGCGCCCCGATCCGATCCTGCAGCACTTAGCCGTGATTCGCGCTCCCCACAATACTAACTTCCGCGTTACCCCCGAGCAATGGCGGCGCGTTCAGCAATTAATAGGAAATGGGAACAGGGAACAGGGAACAGGGAACAGGGAATAGGGAACAGGGAATAGGGAATAGGGTGAGGGAAGGGGGAACCAAGGGTGAAGGGTGAAGGGTGAAGGCGGTGATGGTGATGGCCCATCTGAAAACCAAAGCCACCACCGGGAACATGGCTGAACGCGCCCGCTGGAAATGGCAGCTGGTTCGGGGCCTGGACGGACAGGGTTATGAGAAGCAGGAGTTCTGGAACTGTTCTGCTTGCTAGACTGGACGATGGCACTGCCCGATGCGTTGCAGCGCCGCTTCGATCGCCAGGTGACTCGCTATGAGGAGGAAAATAAAATGCTGTTAGTCAGCAAGATGGAACTGAGATCCCGCCAGGAGGGAGAACTGCCATGGTGCTACGGTTGTTGAGGCGCTGCTTTGGGTCGCTAGAACCAGACTGGCAGATGCAGATTCAGCAGCTGTCGATCGAGCAGGTGGAGGCGCTGGGCGATGCGTTGCTGGATTTTCCGACGTCGTCAGATCTGGCAAGCTGGTTGCGAAATCATCAGCGTTCTTAATTTTCTTTCTCGAGAATTCAACTTCATTTCTAGTGCTCAGAAGGTTTCCCAAGTCATGCTAGCAGTTCCTTGCGAGACAGAGCCTGGAACTGTAGCAGCAAGCTATATTTCTCTGAAGATATTTGAACAAAGGGAAACACAATCGTGTCAAGCTGATCGCCCAATAGCCAAATCGCACCTTATTTTTGCTTATTGTGCCTCAACTGTAGCGCGTAAACCCTGACGTTGCAGGAGCTGCCGCATGCGTTCGGCGTTGTCGCGACGACCGAAGACCCCTGCTTGCATGACGGCTCTGCCGTTGGCAACGGTGCGAAAGGCACGAGGCACGAGGGCGCGCACTTGAGCTTCCTGCTGAGCAGTGCGGGCTTCGACGATGACGCGATAGCTCCCGGATGTCGTCGCGAACGATCGGGACGAGGGAGGCTGACCCGACAGGGGATTGAGGGTCAGGCTTTGGGTGACGCTGCCGCTATCGCCGATGGGAATCTCGGTGCCGGGGACGGGGAGCAGGTCTGGAGTCGCACTTTGATAAGTCTGACGGCTGCGAACGGCTGGGGTTGGGGGGACTGCAGTCAGGGAGGGGACTGCAGGACGCTGGCGGGGCGGTGTCAGGGTAAAGGGACGGGTTGGCGCAATCGCGTTTGATTCGGGTGGCGGTACGGGAATTGCGATGCCGTGATTCGCACTGTTATTCGTACTGTTATTCGCAGCTAGTGAAGTTGGGATGGCAGTGCGGGAAAGCGGGCGGCGCTGCGTCAGGGTTTGAGCCAGGGGCGAGGGACGGGAAGCTGCAGTCGCAGCGGGTAAGGGTCGAGCAGAACGTGCGGCTTGGGGCGGTGGGGGGAGAGGGGTTCGGCCCTGTAATCTGATGGGTGCGGCGGTGGAGCGCGAGGCAGCGGGGACGGCGGTGGGTTGCGATCGCACTGCCGTAACAGGTACCTGACGCACCTGATTTACAGATTTTACCGGAGCAGAACTCGAAGCTGCCGCTGCAGATCCAGAATTCAAGACAGGCCGGGGTTGAGCAGGCGCTGCAGGGACCTGGGGACTCAAACTGGCGGGCACCGGGAAGGATGCCGCATTAATTTTGGCCGGAGAGACTGCAGATCGGGATGTAGCTGTCGAGTTTGGAGGGGTGTTGGTTATCTTCGTAGAGCGACGACGGTTTCTGGATTGCGCGATTGCAACCGGAGGATCCGTTGCGATGGGTCGCGTTGGTGCGGTTTTCACCGATGCAGTCTGTTTGGCTGTCGTTGGCGACAAAGCGTTCCCGACGGGCGGGGGGACAGGAATCGCAACAGCATCGCCGTCGGCTTGGATCTGACTGGCAACGGCATGACTCGATTGAGGCTTAGCGCGAGGAACTGCTGACGCTGACTTTGGCGCGGGACTATTGAGGAGCGATAGCGCCACTGGAGCAGTGGTTTTCACGGTCGGGGCAACAGCTGCACTGGCAAGACGAACGCGACCGGAGAAGTCGATTTCTCCTTTCGTGCGAGGAGAAGACAGCTGATTGCCAAAGGCTGGGATCGCTTGACTCGTAGCGCTGGCGTTGAGGTCGAAACGACCATTGTTGCGAAAGGTGTTACCACCCGGTTCGGTTTCGGTCCCCAGATCGGGTTGGGAGTCTGCGATCGCAACCAGTCCATCTCGCTGATTGTTAGCAATCTCATTGTTGCGCAAAACCGGGCGACTGCTAGCCTGCAGCACAATCCCATCTTTGTTGTTGAGAATGCGGTTATCAATCAGCAACGGAGCTGCTTTCTGCGCCACATTGACCCCAAATCCCGTATTTTCGAATACATTGCCGCGCACTTCCGCTCTGGAACTGCCATAAATTGTCATGCCATTGGCACCATTGTCCGCAAAATAATTATTATGGACGGCAGGCGACCCGTTGCCCGTTATCGAGATGCCATCGTGGGTATTGCCCGTAAACGTATTCTCAGCCACCAGCGGGCTGGTTGACTCAATCCACAACCCATATCCCCGGGGATTGGGATTGGTCACAGTCACTCCCCTCACCTGGGACCGATCGGCTCCTAATATGGCGATATTCTGGCTGGCGAAGGTCGGACTGACAAATATTCCGCCGCCAGTAATGACGACTGTTTTGCCTTTGGTCGTCGGATCGCCATGGAGAGTCACCTCGGGTTGAAGTTTGATGGGAAAGCTCTCCCCTGTTTGAGCGTTGTAAGTTCCTGCAGCCAGAGAAATAATCGTATTCGGTGGAGCCACCTTCAACGCATGAGTAATCGTTCTGAACGGGCCGTTCTCGCTCCCGTTGCCGCTCGCATCATCTCCTGTATTGGGATTGACAAACAGCCATCCTGCCGTAGCAGGTGTTTGTACCACTACGTTTGCCTGAGCAGTTTGGACTCCTCTTGCACGAAGAGGCAGATCTTGGGCAAGTACGGGACTGCTCGCCGACATGAGTAGAGCAACTGTACCTATACTTGCGAGTTGCGACAGCTGACCGCAACTCGCACGAGGAAAACGGTAGGGAAGGCGGACAGAGTTGCGATTAACAGAACGATTATCTAGATGCAACGAACTCAAGGCTTTTCTCCTGAAGCACGATCGATTTCACAACTAATCATTTTCCAGACCAGTAATTATTTCCCAGACTGGAATTTGCCAGGTCTTGGGTGATTCGGGTCAGCTGCGATCGCAGAGAATCCAAAGAATGGGTTCTAAAAACCATTTAATCTCTGCCTATTAATCTTTGCCTATCTCCAATTCATTTTTTTGACCTGTGGAAAAATGCTAAAGACCAACCCATCTGGAGATTACCTTCAACTTAACTTCGATGCCGTCTAAAATAGTCACAAAATGGATCGGCGTCAACTGCTTAAAAATAAAGATTTCTGCCTGTAACCCGTAAGAACTTGAAGCCCTGACAAGCTGGCTTTCAGAAATCAGTCGCGAACAGGCGCGATCGCAATACTAGCCAGAGGTCTGAAATACCTGATAAACAATGCTTTCAGCCTGATTAAACGAGCAGAAATGTTTTTCCAAAACTAGAGCAAACCCTCGCAGATTCAAGTTTCTCGCGACAAAAAATAATTTATTAAGAATTGTTAAATTCATGTCAGTACCTCAGCCAGTCTTGTTTTTCCATCCTGCCCCAATACAACATTCATATTGATTAACTCTGCCAACAGTTGACCAAATTCGATCGAAAAGTCCTCTTTCTCAAAGAGCATGGATTAGATCGCAATAGACTCATTCGGAAACTGGAGTGGAAGCCCCTCTCAGGGGGGCTTCCACTCCAGTTCTCGGACAGGTCTAATACTGTTTGGTTAAGGGTAACAGATTCAATAACTTGGCGAAAAATAGACCTGTAGGGCACAGCAATGCCGTGCCCCTACGCGAGAAATTAATTCTCGTTTCTAAACCGAACAGCATTGGATTAAATCGCTGCAAAACATAAAATTTGTAGAGGGCATAGCGCCTCTATATGGAAAATTTGGTGCCCACAAAGTCTTGTCCCCAAACAAGCTTTAATTGTTCAAATAATTAATGTAGAGATTACAGCAATTGTGAAAGCAGACTGCTAGGATGAAAATGATAATGTAGAGCGATCCGACGAGCAACCATAAACGTTGAGGTCAACCTGTGAAATCCGCCCTTTACCGTATTTTGGATGCAAATTTAGATCGAGCGCGCGAGGGCTTGAGGATTATTGAGGAATGGTATCGCTTCGGCCTCAACAGTCCCCAACAAGTAGAAGAGTTGAAGCACTTGCGACAAGAGCTGGCCACCTGGCATACACCAGAAATCCGTGCTGCCCGCGATACGCCTGGCGATCCTGGAACCGACCTCACCCATCCCCAGGAAGGACAACGCACCAGCGTTCAACAGGTACTACAAGCTAATCTCTGCCGCGTCGAGGAGGCTCTGCGGGTTCTGGAAGAATATGGAAAAATTTACCACCCCGATCTCGGTGCTGCGGCGAAGCAAATGCGCTATCGTGTCTACGCCCTGGAAAGCGAGCTGTTGGCACACCATCGCCGCCAGAAACTGCAACAGGCGCACCTTTATCTGGTCACGTCACCCAGCGACCGCTTATTTGAGGCCGTAGAAGCCTCACTTCAGGGCGGCTTAACCCTGCTGCAATATCGAGACAAAGAAGCCGACGATCGGGTGCGATTGAGTCAGGCTCAGCAACTGCGTCAGCTTTGCGATCGCTATCAGGCCCTCTTCATTGTCAACGATCGAGTAGATCTGGCATTGGCAGTCAATGCAGATGGCGTTCATGTTGGTCAGCAAGATTTGCCCATTGAGGTGGTACGACAGCAACTAGGCCCTCATCGGCTGATTGGCTGTTCCACTACGAATCCAGAGGAAATGGAATATGCTCTGCAAGCCGGAGCTGACTATATTGGTGTTGGCCCTGTTTACGAAACTCCAACCAAGCCAGGTAAACCTGCTGCTGGCTTTGACTACATCCGCCATGCGATTCAGCATGCCTCAGTGCCCTGGTTTGCCATTGGCGGCATCGATCCCAACAACATTGGCGAAGTCGTCTCCGCAGGAGTTGAGCGGGTTGCCGTCGTCAGGGCGATCGTGTATGCAGAACAGCCAACGCTAGTCACCCACTATCTGATTTCCCAACTGGTTCGCGCTCAAACCCTTCACAGCTGTGAAACTCATCCTCACTCAAACCCATGACTCATTCCTCCGAACGCATTGCCCTGAACGTCAATGGCGAACCTTGCTTTTGTGCGGTTCAGACCGTATTGCCTGATTTACTCGTGCAGTTGCAGTTTAATCCTCGCCTGGTTGCCGTGGAATACAATGGCGAGATCCTGCACCGTCAGTTCTGGAACCAAACTGAGATCCAGGAAGGCGACTGCCTGGAAATCGTTACCATTGTGGGAGGCGGTTGATACAACAAAACTATTTCGAGTTCGTTTAATCTCTTTCACCTATCAATAGGTTACAGCTGAGTTTCCAGGGGATAGAAGCAATAAGCCTTCTCTTTGCCTTGCCTTACCCTTCAACGTTTGCTCCAGTTGCCGACAACAAGTAAGGATTTTGAGCCTGTGGGTGGAAACTCGCAAGCTCGCGATCCCTTATGAACCATATTAAGGACTGCTTTTTTCCATCTCCTGCCTCAAATACAACAGCAGCAGTGTAAACTTTACTGAGGAAGCCAGTTGAGCAGCTATAGTTGAGCAGCTATACAGATCGCAACTGCGATCGCTCAACACATAATGTTGCGAACAGTGTAAATAACATGTCAACTCAGATTGGTATCGCAGTTTTAGGAGTCGGACGTTGGGGAACGCATCTGGTACGCAACTTCCTGGCTCATCCCCAATGTCAGATACAGGCTGTGGTAGATCTCAACCCTCAACACCTGACCGCGATTTCTCAAAAATTCGATCTCAGCGATGCAGTGCTGTTGACTGATGATTGGCAGCAGGTGCTGCAGTTGCCGGAAGTAGAGGCAGTTGCGATCGCAACCCCCGCCGCCACCCACTATCCTCTCATTGCCGCCGCCCTCAACCAGGGCTGTCACATTCTTGCCGAAAAGCCTCTCACTCTGAAGCTGGATGAATCCCTAGCACTGTGTCGTCTCGCAGAACAACAACAACGGCAACTCGTGGTTGACCACACCTACCTCTTCAATCCTGCTGTGGAACGGGGACAGGCGATCGTTCAATCCGGCATATTGGGCGACCTGCGCTACGGCTACGCCAGCCGCACCCACCTCTCTCCCGTGCGTCAAGACGTTGACGCCCTCTGGGATCTGGCCATCCACGACATCGCCATCTTCAATGCCTGGTTAGGCGAACTACCCAGTCAAGTGCGCGCCAACGGCACCATCTGGCTGCAACAAAGCTCCCCCGACCCCGACCGTTTCCTGCAAGGACTCGCCGATCTGGTTTGGGTACAACTCATCTATCCCAGCGGTTTCCAGGCCGTCATTCACCTCTGCTGGCTCAACCCCGACAAACAGCGACGACTGACCGTCGTCGGTAGCCAGAGCGCTCTGATCTTCGACGAACTCGCCGCAACTCCCCTTACCTTGCAACATGGACGTCTGGAACCCGAACTCAGGCAAGACGGCACCACCCGCTACATTCCCACCGAACAGCGTTGCGAAGCCGTCAACCTCAGCGACGAAGAAACCCTGCGCCGCGTCTGCGACCATTTCCTCCACTGCATTCACCAGAACGCTAGTTCTCCCATCTCCTCCGGTTGGGTTGGAGCGCAGCTCGTGGAAATTCTGGATGCTCTAACCGCCTCCTTGCAACAGGACGGAAAACCCGTGTCCATCCAGACCAATAGCCCCAGCCACAATCCGCTGAAATTGGACCCTTCAGCTGGTCAATCTTAACGTTTATGAATTGACTGTACCCCTTTCGAAATAATCGCAATAAAGATATCCACAAGTAAAACGATTTCTAGCAATATCAACCAGCCAAAATGCCATAGGGAAGGATAGGCGGGTCAGAATCTAAGGGAAAGATTGACTGCCTTTGGTATTTGCGCTTTTTGTTAGGTTCTGATCGATTCTTCTCATGGTGCTAGATAACAGAGCGATTGATGCCATGGTGGAGATTGTCGATCGCTCGAAGCCTCGGGAGCAGCAGAGAGGCATTGAATGGAGTATTGTAACGCTCCCCCAATGGTGCCAAGTTTGTTATTGAGACTTTAGTGTGGCAGAGGCCATCGGGACAGCATTACAACCTGCTCGACGGGTGCGAGGTGTGTAGTGGGCACTACTTTAGTGCAGCAGAGTCTATCGGGGCAGGGTTACAGCTTGTCCGCTGCCGATTTTGTTATGGGTATCTTATCTGCTTTACCCATACACATAGCCCAGATTAAACCAATCACAATTTGGGAGATTATTTTGAAAGCCTTGCTTAGCAAGGCTTTCAAAATAACCTATTTTTCCGCTCTGGCACGAAGAAATGGGAGTTAGCGCCCCCTTTGGGGGCGCTAACCTTCCAGGTTGTGACCAATAAATAATTAATATATTTGTTTGATGCGATGGAGCTAGGATATCAGGAGAGGTGTAACGCTTAGCAAGACTTTGGCTGCACTGAAGTGCTGACTACGATCTTTTGTATTTTTATGGAGTGGCGCTTAGCGAGACTTTGGCCGCACTGAAGTGCTGACTACAAAACCTTTGTATTTGTGTGCTGTAAGCTTTACATGACCCAGCAACTTCCGCAAAACTACGTTATGCCAAAATTGCAGAGTCCGGGCATAATGGGGAATACCGACTGCTGAATAGTACTGAAGAGTAGGGTTGCGGTATCGAGGTTCGGTTCAGCTGTTTCCAGGAAACCTCCTAATTCTCTGGCAGCGCAAAGATCTCGACAACGAACGTCCTATCAGCGCGATCGCGCAAAACAAAAGGCAGGTACTTTGACCGATTTTTTGTCCAAAAACAACCTGGTTTGGATGTTGTCTCTTTGAAAAACGAAGGACAAAGCTATCTGCAGTCTGGAAACCATCCTGACTGGCAGGGAAAAGGATCGGGCAACGGGCCATAAATTTAACAAAATGTTACGAGCTATGTAACGTTCAGATTAAAAAATCGACGCTTTTGCATAAAACTGGCTATTTATAGCTGAGGAATATGTAAAGGGATCGGAATTCCTCCACGACTGGATCCTCGATCGTGGTTACAGGGTGCGGATTGTAAACCTCTAATCCATTCATCGGTCACACGTGGTTACAGGGTGCGGATTGTAAACCTCTAATCTATTCATCGGTCACACATTGATTTATACCGGGTGTTCTATCGCATTGCAGCATTGGGATTGAGATCTTAGCTGTCGATTTCGCAACTGGGTATAGCGTTTCAACGGGTGGCCTGGTTTTACGCATCAGGAGGAACTGATGGCTAATTCTAGGAACAATATATGGGCTGTTTTTCGGAAAGGATTGCGACACGCTGGCTCCAGCAAAACTGATGTCACGGTTAGCGGCTCGAACCATCCTTTGATCTCGGGTCGCGAAGACCGAGAAGCAATGGTTACTGTGGCAATTGCACCTGAATCTCACGGACGAGTCCGGTTTCGGGGATCGCTCTGGCCTGCTCGTAGTGTCCAGGATACGATGTTGGAAGCGGGGGCCAGAGTCTATGTGGTTGGTGTTTCTAATATCACTCTCTTGGTGGAACCTGCCTATAGCTAGGGACTCATGGCTAGCATTTTCTGGATAGGCCGCAGAGCTGCCAGGCGAGTATCTTCCGGAAGGGTAATTTCCGGGGCCCGGTTTTTCATGGCCCAGTAGAGTTTCTCCAGGGTGTTTAGCCGCATGTGGGGGCATTCGTTGCAGGCGCAGGCGTTCAGAGGTGGAGCGGGGATGAAGCGTTTTTGCTGGGTTTGTTTCTGCATCTGATGGAGGATGCCGGGTTCGGTGGCGACGATGAATTCTTCGCAGGGACTCTGGTGGCTATATCGAAGCAGGGCGGTGGTGGAGCCGATATAGCTGGCGTGGCGCAGCACGGCAGGTTCGCATTCAGGATGGGCGATCACTTCAGCGTTGGGATGTTGGACTTGGAGTTGCACAATTTTCCGTTCGGAAAAGGTTTCGTGAACGATGCAGCTCCCTTGCCACAGTAGGAGGTCGCGACTGGTTTGGGCCATTACGTAACGACCCAGGTTGCGGTCTGGGGCAAAAATAATCGGTTGGTCTGGAGGAATCTGGCGAACAATCTGCACGGCATTGGAGCTGGTGCAGATGATGTCGCTCATGGCTTTGATGGCAGCGCTGCAATTAATGTAGGAAATTACCAAATGATCGGGATGTTTTGCTTTGAAGGCCGCGAAGGCATCCGGCGGACAACTATCGGCCAGGGAGCAGCCTGCATTGAGATCGGGGAGCAGGACTAGCTTGTTGGGATTGAGGATTTTTGCGGTCTCTGCCATGAAGTGAACGCCTGCAAAGACAATGACGTCAGCGTCTGTGTTGGCGGCTTGTCGGGAGAGTCCGAGAGAATCGCCGATGTAGTCTGCGATGTCCTGAATGTCTGGCTCCTGATAGTAATGGGCCAGAATGACGGCGTTGAGCTTTTGCTTGAGGGATTCGATCGCCTCAAAGAGGTTACTCGGTGAAAATAACGGCAACGGCTGTTGGGCAGATTGGGTTGGAAGGAGAGTAGTAAACACGATGAGGATAGTTTGCTGTGGGTGAGTATGAGCTAGGAGCTTGTAGTCAGTAATTATAGTAGTTCCTACCAAAAACTGCACGAAAGAATTTGGTAAAATTTTTGTATTAACTTTGAAAGTGCAGAGGGCAGAAGGCAGGAGGCAAAAGGGGGAATGGGGGAGCAAGGGAGACGTGGAGGAAGCTAAGTGCAGGTCCTGCAACCTACGAACCTGCAACTTTAGATCTTGCTAAAAGGAGCGCGATCGCAGATCCCGCAAGTAGCAATTTACCGCTATGCTAAGAGGATCTATCATCAAGGTTTATCCGGGTCGTCTTTATCAATGAACGCTTCCTTTGCCAGTCCCAAAGCAGTCACCCTTCTATCGCGAATTACAGGTCAGGTCCTGCGTCCGCAGGATCTCAGTCCGCTCGCGATCTTTCTGGCTACGCTGATTTCAGTCTTGCTAGGGGTTATTACCATCGATCGGGCTATCGTAGCGGAAGAAAGACAACGGTTGCAGAAGACATTGGAGGCATTTATGCCTCCCGATAGTCGGGTCCATCAACTGACCCAACGCTTGATATCAGGGGTTTATCAGCAGCAGGTTTATCTGAATCCCCAAGAAATGCTCTTACTCGCAGAACCGTTGTCAGAATCAGAACGGTTATTGATTGTTTCTCTGGGCTACGAAATTTCAGCTGCAGATGGCACGATGGACTTTCGCGAGAAGATGTATTTGCAATCTATTGGCCAACGTCTGTCTCTAGACGCTCGCCATCTGGAAGTGCTAGAGGCGGGTTTCACCCAACAGACTGTTACCGATTCAGAAGTGCTCTATGCTGTGCGTCACTTGCTCGCTCCAGCCCAGTTTCGTGCCCTGGATGTTGTATTTGTCAAGGTTGCCAACCATATCCTGATGGCGTTACCAGAGCTGTCTGTTTAAGGATTGAGATGACAAAATTCTGCAATCCCTGCTTTGAACACATAGATGGCTACAGGGGCTGCCAATGATACAGGTAGAGCTTCTTCTGCCACTAATAGTTCCACAATGGTTGCGATCGCATCTGTTGAATTCTCAACCCTTGAGGCTGCCTGGCAGATCAGCGAGCGGCAACGCTTAGCTAATCCTTCCAGCAGGCGATCGGTGCAATCAGGTTCAAGCCCAGCTTGCAACGCTAGCACAACGGCAGCATCTTCAACGTCCCCATCGCAATCTTCAATGAGGTCAAGCGCTTGCAGGGCGTCAGGCGAGTCTGCTAATTGGGAACGAAATTGGGCAATTTCTGCAAAAGTAACAGTGGTCATGCAGTCAACGGATTTTAAATTTACGATTTTGGCTTTTGGCTTGGCTCAGCGACAAGTTCGGAGACGGGCAGGGCAAAGATGCGCTGTACTTTGATTCTTTTGACAGCAAAACTGAGTATATCACCGACTGCAAAGTGGGAAATTGATGAAATATCTATGCTGACTGGTCCTTAGCACCCGATTGGTTTGCAATCAATGACTCATGGCTTGACTGCATTACTACCAATATTAAGCGACACCATAGTCGGTGTACTGCCGCTTGTAAGGTGGCTGCAAACCTAACACAATATCCTCTCGGAGAACGCCCATTTCAACCAACGCCTCAGCGGGATTTTGGTCAGTCAAATTTTGCTGCAACCAGATTTTTCCATCTTTGATATCCAAATGAATAATGCAACGGTAAATCCGATTGAAACGCTGCCAACCCACATTCATCCACTGATAATGATCTCGATCGGTGTCAAGAATAAGTTGCACTTCGACCTCCTCATTTGACACATCCTCCTGAGCGTACTGAGTCAGCAATGCCTGAACGTACTGTCGATATCGAGTTACTTTATCCATTGAACAATCGCCTCACTGGCTGGATCGTAAACAATAATCAAGACTTCATACCGTTGTATCGCAGTTTGAGTAAACTCGTACTGGAAAAAAGTTTGGTAAACATCCATTGGAACAGCCAGGTATAAACTGCGATCTGGCTCAACCGCCTCTAAAGAAACTTCCCCAATGCCGCGTAAAAATCCGTAATGGCAGACGGATTCAAAAAGCTTTTGATCTCGACTGCAATTTTTTCCCCAGTTCGTTCTGCTGCAATCAGCCGCTCAGCACCAAGATCGGCTCGGAAATTGACATTGCCAAACTTAAACATTAGCGGATCGTCAGTAACTGTCCACCGATCTTTTTGCAGTGCTTGCTTGACCGCTTCGTGGAAAACATCCTTAGCAGACACCAATCGAATCTCAACCCTACATCCTAATGATACTGACTTCTCAGTTCAACTTCTATAGCTGCAATAGCAGGGTCTAACGACCAGGACTGCTAGCAATGGAGAACGCTTGGGAAAGTCCAAGCGATCGGGACAAACAGTGAAAATTTGTATAAAAGTTTGCCCGCCAAGCATTAAAATAAACAACATCTGGAACGAATGGCCTGTTTCAATTTCCAAATGTTGCGATGGATAAATTGATCGAAAAAACGCCTGAAATCCTTGAGAAATCAGCCAGTCTATTGGGAATTTTTGCAACGAGTTGAAATTGTGGACGATCGCTAAATCGGAGCAGCAAGCCAATGAGAGTACCCACCCACCGAACGCCGACTCATCCTGGAGAGATGCTCTTGGAGGAATTCCTCACCCCCATGGGATTGACTCAAAAGGAATTGGCTGATGGGATCCGCGTTCCCTATCAACGAGTCAACGAGCTGATTCGGGGGAAACGAGGCATGACCCCCAGTACTGCTTTGAGATTAGCTAAATTTTTCGCTACGTCTCCTGACTTTTGGATGAATCTTCAGCTTCGCTGGGACTTATTCCGGGTTCAGCACTCAGAAGCGGAGGAACTGGAAAAGATTCATCCCTATGTCGCGTGATGGGGGCGCTCAGGGGCAGTGCGAGCGGGACCCCAAAGTTCGGCTGGCACAGCTCATTTGTGACCGCTGAATGGGTAGCCCAGATTTGCAGGGCAATTGACGAAATGCCCTGCTTTGGCGACTAGCCCGACCGCTATACTTTAAGCTGAAGTTGTCAAGCAAGGGGCATCCGCCTGTCGCAAAAATTATGGGGTTGGACAAGTCGCAAAACGCTCTAAGGGATGGGGGGAGCAAGCCTGCAAATGAGGGGCAACGAACCATAAACCATGAACAATTAACCCCTGGTCAGCGCCAGTCGTTGCAGTATGCACTGGTTCATGAATGGCTCACCCCTGAAGCGACTGGGGGATCGGAGCTGGTGGTGCAGGAAATTCTCAAACATATTGATGCTGAACTGTATGCATTAATTGATTTTGAGTCTACTAATCCCCAAAGTTATCTGTTCCAGCGTCCAATTGGCACGACCTTTCTGCAACACTTTCCGCTAGCCCGCCAGGGGGTACAAAAATATTTGCCGTTTCTGCCGTTGGCGATCGAACAGCTTGATTTGCGTTGCTATGACATTATCCTGTCCTCTTCTCATGCAGTGGCGAAAGGGGTGCTTACAGGGCCGCAGCAGGTGCATATTTGCTATTGCCACGCACCCATGCGCTATGCCTGGAATCTGACCTTTGACTACCTCCGCAGCAGTCGCCTCGGTCGTGGCATTCCAGGGATTTTGACCCGTTATTTGCTCCATCGTTTGCGTCAGTGGGATGCGCTGTCAGCGAATCGGGTCGATTACTTTATTGCCAATTCTCGCAATACCGCTCGTCAAATCTGGCGATGCTACCGACGTCCAGCAACTGTGATTTACCCGCCCGTGAATACGGAGCGTTTCCCGTTTCAGGCAGAGAAACAGGATTTTTATCTGATTGTTTCGCGTCTGGTGAGCTACAAGAAGGTGTCATTGATTGTCAGAGCCTTTAATCAGTTGGGAAAACCGTTGGTGGTCATCGGCAGTGGGGCAGAGTTGGAGCTGATTCGCAAACTGGCAAAACCCAATGTCCAAATCTTGGGGGAACAATCGGATGAGCAGGTTGAATTCTATATGTCTCATGCGAAAGCGTTTGTCTATGCGGCATGTGAGGATTTTGGTATTGCGCTGGTGGAGGCTCAAGCTTGCGGTACGCCAGTGATTGCCTATGGGGCGGGTGGGGCCCTGGAGACGGTGCGGGATCTACGTCAGGATCCGCAAGGGGGAACGGGATTATTTTTCCCAGCCCAGACAGAGTCGGCTTTGATTGCAACGGTGGAGCTGTTTGAGCAGAAGTATGAGGCTCTGTTTCAACCTGAAGTAGCGCGATCGCATGCCGCCCACTTTCATCCCGATGTTTTCAAACAGCACTATCTGGACTTTGTCGATTGGTGCTACCAGGACTTCCATGCCCGCGACCAAGCCGATCGGCAGAGTTTCGCGGCAAAAGAAAATTAGCGCTATATACACCAAAACTCGATCGATATGCAAGAAAGTAAACTTTTTTCATATTTTGTAGTAACATGAAACAACAAATCGTTCGTTGCTTAAAACCTTCCATTAGAACGACCGATTTCCGAAAGCCATGCCCAGGTTAGACCTAGCCTGGGCAATTTTCTTCTTGTTAGTGTCCAAAAAAAATAAGAATTTTTGAGCATGTTAGGTGTTACTGGCATACTCAAAAATCCTAATCTATCGAAAACTACTGGAATGACACAACTAAAATTGTGTAAATTCGTAGTTGGCACTTTAGTGCTATCGAGGTCTATCGAGCCAGGACTATAGCCTTTTCGCCCCCTTGACTCTATTGTGCCAAATTAGCGATGTCAGTCCACTCATGCGTTCCGCTTAGGAAACACAACCAACCTGGCAATTTCCTTTACTAGAGTAATCAGGTTTCAATCCTGACCCCCAGCATTAGCAACATTGCTCAGAGGGTGCATCAAATACAATATCACTGCTTTGCAGGGGCAAAATATAGTCCGGCAACGGCAAGTGCCAGGATAATGAAAGTTGTGATATAAAATACTCCATCAGCTTCGCTCATTGGATTAATCTCCTCATCTTATTGCAACAGTAGTATAGTAGCTCCTGGGCCTCTGCTCAAGTGAGGAGTTTGAATTCAAAAGTAAAAAGTAAAAATTCAAATAAAACCTCCCTCCGGAATTGCTATCCATTAGGCAAAAGTCCGTAGGACTTTTACCTGCTCAGACATCCACCCGATCTCCAAATCCCCCATTTTGGAACGAAAGCATATGGGTTTGAACGAGATCTGGGTAAAGGATAGCCGGAATTGGGAGGTTGACAATGGGGTGTATGTCTAAGTTTGCAAAAGTCCATAGGTCTTTTGCCTGATGGCTAGTATAGAAGCAGAGCGTGAATTTATGATTTTGAATTTTGAACTTCCTCAGGGTGCTGCAATTGTTTGACAAAAAATTCTTCCAGCGTTGGCCGAGCCAGTTTCAGCATCACTAACTCTGCTTCCATTAGCCGAAGCGTGCTGAGAAAGTCTTGCGGTTCCCCTTTCAGGTGACCTTGCCAGCAGTTGTCTGCAAATTTCAGGTCTGCAATCCATCGGTTCAGGACATCAAGATTGCCGCCCCGACCTTGAACCTGATACGTATCAGCAGTGCCGAGTAGTTCGTCCAGAGAACCACAACATGTCAGTTTGCCGCTGTCAAGGATGGCGATGCGATCGCATACCTGTTCCACATCAGCCAGAATATGGCTGTTGAAAAAGATCGTCTTACCCTGGCGTTTGAGGGACAGAATAATCTCGCGAATCTGATAGCGCCCCAGGGGGTCAAGCCCAGACATCGGTTCATCAAAAAACACGATTTCAGGATCGTTGATCAGTGCCTGCGCCACGCCAATGCGTTGCAACATACCCTTAGAATATTGACGCAACGGCTTTTTCCGTACTGTCTTTTTTGCCAGTCCCACCAGATCCAGCAAGTGGGGAATGCGCTGGCGTTGTACGGCTTTGGGAATCTGAAATAACCCCGCCGCATAGCGCAAAAACTCCCAACCCGTTAAATAGTCGTAGAAATAGGGATTTTCTGGTAAGTAACCCACCCGCTGCTTGACCTCGCGATCGCCCAATGGTTGACCCAGCAATACCCCCCGCCCTCCACTGGGCCGGGCAATACCCAACAGAATCTTCAACAATGTGGTTTTCCCAGCCCCATTGGGTCCCAGCAGGCCAAAGGTTTCCCCTGGATAAATGCTCAAGGAACACCCTTTCAAAGATTCAACCTTTTGCGTCATCCAGAACCCTGTACGATACACCTTGCGCAGCTCAAACGTTTGCAGAATCGGCAATCGTTCCTGAGCGACAGTTTCTTCAGCCGGTAATTCAGCGACAGAATCCATTTCTACCTAAAATGATGAGCGAATGAGTAACGAGCAGATCGCGATCGCAGTCCGATCGATCTATTCTCCTGGCTATCAGCAACAGCATCAGGGCCAAAACTGGCCACTTTGACTTGCAATTATAGAAGGAGAGAGGAATAAATAGAGCAGAAAAGCGGAAAATAATAACCCTTCAAACCACCAAAATGAATAGAACTCTTATACTGCAGATGCAATCCAACTCAAATTGAACAACGTTCTTAATGGGCACTGTAGTGCCAAAAAGTCTTTTGCATCAGTACTAAGCCCAATTTTAGTGAGACCCCACTAAAATTGGGCACCGCTTAATAGTAGGTATTTTAATGCTGCAAAGTTTTTTTAATTCGTGCTCCAGTCCTCGCGACAACCCACTCTATTTGACCCAAATTAATCACTACAATGGAACAATCGTTCATAAAAGAGCGTTCAACCCCTGAAACCAGGCAAAATTGTTCCGAAGTTGAAACTGCTGAGAGGAAATTATGAACCGCTCAAAAATTGTTGCCATCATTACCGGAGCAATTTCCGTGCTTCTGGCGGTGGCTTATCTGTTGCTGGTAACGCTGTTGGATTTTCGCGGCGAGATGCGACCTGCTCCCCAGAGCCAGTTGCAACCCAGAGTTCATCATTCATTGTTCGTTGCTCAGGGTTCATGGTTTGTTGCTCAGGGTTCATCGTTGAACGACGACGTAGGTTGGATAGAGCGATAGCGCATTTCAACCTGAATTCCTGAAAACAATGCTGTTGGGATGACCGTACCGTCTCCAAGTAAGCTGGAATCGAGATTTAAATTAATGTGTATTGGAAGAGGCAAATTGTGTCCCGTTCTAAAGCCCTGCAATATTATATTTTCGTGCGTCTGCTGCTGGCACCGCTGATGCTGTTGACCATTGCCACATTGGTGTTTTTGCTGCTGCGGGCAACGCCGGGAGATCCGGTGGATGCGGTGTTGGGGGCGCGGGCACCAGAGAGCGTCAAGGCAGAGTATCGGGAACGGTTAGGACTGGCAGCACCGCTGTGGCTGCAGTATGCAAATTTTATTGGGGCGCTGCTGCGGTTCGATTTGGGGACGTCGTTGACGAGTCAGGGGAAGCCGGTGTGGCAGATTATTCAGGAGCATTTCCCGGCGACGGTGGAGCTGACGTTGTTTGGCATTGCGATCGCGATCGCCATCGGCGTCACTGTTGGTACCCTGGCGGCCTCGCGACCCAACACCCCCCTGGACGCAGGCGGACGGTTATTCGGCATCATCACCTATGCCCTGCCCGTGTATTGGATGGGAATGATGGCGATCCTGATCTTTGCCGTCGGATTGCGCTGGTTCCCACCGGGCGGACGCTTCGCCGCGCCCCCCTTTCCCACCGGGCCCACTGGACTGTACACCGCCGACAGCCTCTTAAGCGGCAATCCCGGTCAGTTCTTCACCACTCTGCACCATCTGGTTTTGCCCAGTGCCACCCTGGGAATCCTGATCAGCGGCATCTTCGAGCGCATCATCCGGGTGAACCTGAAACGCACCCTCAAGGCCGATTACGTCGAAGCGGCCCGCGCTCGCGGCATCCCCGAAGGCAGAATCCTGTTTGCTCACGCCCTGAAAAATGCCCTGATTCCCGTAATCACCGTCATGGGCTTAACCCTGGCCTCGCTACTGGGGGGCGCAGTGTTGACTGAAGTTACCTTCTCCTGGCCGGGATTGGGCAATCGGCTTTACCAGGCCATCGCCGAGCGAGACTATGCCACGGTGCAGGGGGTGATGGTCTTTTTTGCCTCCATTGTCGTGTTTGCCAGCATCTTGATTGACATCGTCAACGCTTATGTGGATCCGCGCATTCGGTATTGAGTCAGGTTTATTGTTCAGGGTTCATGGCTCATGGCTTAGGATTCAGGGCAATACCGTTCGGTTAAGGATAGCAGGTTCAATAACGTTACGAAAAATAGATTGGTAGGGGCACGGCAATGCCGTGCCCCTACGCGAGAAATTAATTCTCGTTTCTAAACCGAACAGTATTGGGGTTCATGGCAGAGAGGGACACCGCTTGGCGATGCCCCTCTCCAGGAATAAGATTTGCTAACCGAGTCCTTAAGGTATTAATCCAGAACAGGTTGTCGTGAAGATTTAGTGCTGATGGGATCTGCTCTGGAGGGTGATGCGGCGATCGCAACCAAACCTGGGAACACTTTCCAGATTTGTCGCACTATTCAAGCAGAGCTTATGCTGTCCCTAACCGCAGAGCGGCGAGCCACAGGGAGGCAACTTGGCAAAAAAGCCATTCTGACGCAGGGCCAGATTATTGCCATCGGGATCGCAGAAGAAAGCCAACCCCACACCCTCACCGGCAGTGCAAATCGGCGCAATCTTCACCCCTTTCTGTTCGAGACTGGCTTGGGCCTGGAAGATATCATCGACCACGATTGTCGCCGTTGCCTTGCTCGATCCCACTGGCTGGCTCTGGCTGAGGCCAATTTGCGTATCCGGGAATTCAGGAAAATAAAATTGTACGTAATAGGGAAAGGCGCTACTTTCTGGGTTGAACTCCATCTCCAGGTTGTCTAAGTACCAGTATCCAGCAGACCGTGTATCAGCGACATTAAATCGGGTTACGGATCCTTCTACGCGGGTTCCTCCTGGCCCTGCAAAGGCTGGGTCAGTCAGCCCTGGCCAACCCAAGCCAACCAGCAGGGTCGCAAATAAGGCAATAATGGTGACTACCCACTTCGGGCAGGCTGTTCTTCGGTTCAGTCCAGGGGATTGGGTATTAATACTGAGCACTATCTATTCCTCCATTGTGAGGTATCTGTTAAAACGGATTCACTCTACCACAGACCTGGAATGACTACATTAAATAAATGTATCCATGGAGTTAAGAAAGAGGGATATTGCAAAAGGCAAGAAGCAAATTCCACGTCGGGTGGGCATGGCTCTTGAGGCTTCAAATGTCCTGATGGTAGGTCTTGATGAGCAATACCCACCCAATACCGTTCGGTTAAGGATAGCGAATTCAATAGCCTTACGAAAAATAGATCTGTAGGGGCACGGCATTGCCGTGCCCCTACGTGAGAAATGAATTCTCATTGCTAAACCGAACAGTGTTGAATACCCACCCACCAGCGGAGACTCTGGTGGGCATTTCCCAGCCGTCGTCTTCATGTTGGGCAATGAGAGTCTGGGAGGAAATGCCCACCCGACAAAGCTACAAAGCACTCGCTCCAGTTCGTCATAGACACGACTTGGAAGGTTAGCGCCCTCGGAGGGGGCGCTAACCCCCGTTTCTTTGTGCCAGAACGGAAAATGGGTTATTTTGAAAGCCTTGCGGAGCAAGGCTTTCAAAATAACCTTCCAAGTCGTGTCATAGACCTATTCAGCGATCCAGAGTGCTGACTGACAATGATATAGTGCACCGCTAATGATTGTCTTCGAGTCGTATCCGCCGCTCAGCACCACATTCAGTACGATCGCACAGATATAGCACTACGAGAATAGATTAAGACACAACAAAAGTGCAAAAGCCAGATGTTGTCAACCTTTCCCTTCTGCCGTCTGCCGTCTGCCTCCTGCCTTTTGCTATAACTGGTTGCCTCAAAACGATGCGTTCAATCGACTATCTCATATAAGGCGCTACATAAACAGTTAGAAATATCAATGAAAATCCGCATATTGCCAAGAAATTAAAAACCGTAACTGGAATCCCCAATAACCAGCCAGCAATTGCCCAACGGCGTTGAATCATCTGAAATTCACCAATGCTACGCCAGCGATTGTGCCTCCATGCCCGTTGGTTTCCCCTAGCGGCTAAAACTAAAACGGCTACAGGGTAAAAAATGAAGTGACTTAAAGTCAGTAGCAGCGATAAGCAAGCTAACACGAGACTGATATTGGGAGGCAACTTATCAGCTTCATGCTGGCAACATAGAAAGATCCATACAGGTATCAACCCTACAACCAGCACCATCCACCAAAATAACCCGCCAAAAACTTGGTTGCCAAAAGCCCAGATTGGCCCCAACCAAAATGCTCCCCAATTCCAACCACAAACTTCGGGGGGCACTCTAGCCGAATCTATTTTCTGGCTACTTTCGAGTTCCTTTGACATTTTCTATGATGTTTCAAATTTGCATCAAACAGTACTGTTCAGCTATCAAAGCCATACACATCCCGCACCAGGTAAAGGGGACGTTCTTTCACCTCTTCGTAGATACGACTGAGATATTCGCCGATGATGCCCAGAGCAATCAATTGCACGCCGCCGAAAAAGAGGATGGCTACCATGAGCGAGGCGTAACCGGGCACATCCACCTTAACTCCTCTCACATTCCAGATCAGATTGCGAATAATTAAATAACTGCCGTAGGTAAAAGACAGCAGGGAGATTGTCAGACCCATATAGCTCCAGATCTTTAATGGCAGCGAGCTAAAGGAGGTAATGCCGTCAATCGCAAAGTTCCACAGTCGCCAGTAATTCCAGGTGGTGGTGCCTTTGTAACGCTGGGGACGGTCGTATTCGATCGAAGCTTGCTGGAATCCCACCCAGGAGAACATCCCTTTCATGAAACGAGTGCGCTCTGGTAATTGCTTCAGCGCCTCGACGACGCGACGATCCAGTAGGCGAAAGTCGCCGGTATCGCGGGGGATGGGAACGCGGCTCATGCGGTCAATTGTCCGGTAGAAAGCGTTGGCGGTGAGGCGCTTCAACCAGCTCTCCCCCTGCCGCGATCGCCGGGTGGCATAAACAACGTCATAGCCTTCGCGCCATTTTTCCACCAGTTCGCCAATTAATTCTGGGGGATCTTGCAAATCGGCATCAATGGGAACTACGGCTGTCCCTCTGGCGTAGTCGATGCCGGCGGAGAGGGCTATTTCTTTGCCAAAGTTGCGGGACAGGTTCACCACTTTAATCGCTGGGTTACGCTGGTGGTGTTCGATCAATGCTTGCAGGGTGTTGTCCCGGCTGCCATCATTGACGCACACAATCTCATAGTTTGCAGCGAGCTGCGCCATGACGCTTTCCAGGCGTTCGAACAAACGGGCAAGATTGAGTTCTTCATTGTAGACAGGCACCACGATGGAGAGTTCTGGACTGTTCTCTGGCTCTGGTAGCATGATCGCAAACCGATAGAAATGCAGCTGGGGAGGTTTCAGGATGGCTTTAAACGGACAGTTCGGGCAGGGGAATGAATCAATTTAGCGCCCTTCTAAGGGTACCATCAGGCCGTTTCCAGATCCCGCTCAGTCCTGCAAACATGGATGGAGAAAGCGTTCGCCCGCTCTATTTTTCACTGGTGGTGCCGACCTATAACGAGGGCCAGAATATTGAGCTGCTGGTCGAGAGTTTAAGTCAGTTGCTGGAGCGGGCGCTGTCGGGGAACTATGAGTTAATTGTGGTGGATGACGATAGCCCTGACCTGACCTGGAAGGTGGCGCAGTCTCTCACTGCTCGCTATCCTCAGGTGCGCGTGATGCGCCGCCAATCTGAGCAGGGGTTGTCTACGGCAGTGATTCGCGGTTGGCAGGTGGCGCGAGGGGAGGTGTTGGGCGCGATCGATGGCGATCTGCAGCATCCGCCGGAGGTATTGTTGCCATTGCTGCAAGCAATCGAGCAAGGGGCCGATCTGGCGGTGGCGAGTCGGCATGTTGCGGGGGGCGGGGTTAGCAGTTGGAGCGCGATCAGACGGTTTTTATCTCGGGGAGCGCAGTTGCTGGGCTTGCTTGTGTTGCCGGGGGTAGTGGGTCGGGTGTCGGATCCGATGAGCGGTTATTTTGTGGTGCGTCGGGCTGCGATCGCGCAACAACCTCTCAATCCCTTGGGCTACAAAATCCTGATTGAAGTGCTGGGCCGAGGCCGCATCAATCGAGTAGCTGAAGTAGGCTATATTTTTCAAGAACGCCAAGAGGGCAAAAGTAAAGTCACCTGGCGGCAATATGTCGAGTATCTGCATCATCTGTTGCGGCTGCGGTTCGATCGGGGACGGCTGGGACAGCTGAAACAGCAGTTGCGGTTTCCCCTGGGACGCTTTGTTCGCTTTGGTCTGGTGGGGTTCAGCGGTGTATTGGTTGACATGGCTGTTCTGTACCTGCTGAGCGATCCGGCAACCCTGGGCTGGGGGCTGACCCGCAGCAAGATTGTTGCCGCAGAGATCGCCATTCTCAATAACTTTTTGTGGAACGATCTGTGGACGTTTGGCGATATTGCCAGCGGTCAGCGGGGAGTGGGGAAACGCATCAAACGCTGGCTGAAATTCAATCTCATCTGTCTGGCCGGATTGTGCCTCAATGTGGTGTTGCTCAATTTTTTGTTCAATGTGTTGGGACTAAACCGCTATGTGGCCAATCTGATTGCGATCGCAGCGGTCACCCTCTGGAACTTCTGGCTCAATCTGAAAATGAGCTGGCGAGTTACCCAGGTCAAGTAACACGGTTTGAGGTATGCTCTTTCAAAAGTCAAAGATTGAATTGCTGGAACCTGAGGAGAGAAATCTATGATCAAACCCAGATTGGCAGCGAACCTGAACCCTCGCTCAGCGGCCCTGGCCACTACAACCCTTTTTGCCAGTTTCCTGCTCACTGCCTGCCCGAGTACGCCCGACGGTACCACCGCTGACAGTGAAGGGTTAAAAATTGGTTCCTTACTCCCTGCGACAGGCGATCTCTCCTCCATTGGCCAACCGATGTTGGAGTCTGTTCCTCTACTGGTCGAAACGGTCAATGCCTGTGGTGGTGTCAACGATGCTCCTGTAACCCTGGTTGCTGTAGACGACCAAACCGATCCCAACGCTGGCGTAGAAGGCATGACTAAGCTCGCCGAGGTTGACAAGGTAGCAGGTGTCGTTGGCTCTTTTGCCAGTAGCGTCTCCAGCGCCGCCATTGATGTGGCCGTTCGCTCAAAAGTGGTGATGATCTCCCCTGGTAGCACCAGTCCTGTCTTTACCGACCGGGCCAAAAAAGGCGACTTCAACGGCTACTGGGCCCGCACCGCACCCCCCGATACCTACCAGGCCCAGGCACTTGCTAAACTTGCCTACCAGAAAGGCTTCAAAAAGGTTTCCACCGTCGTCATCAACAACGATTATGGTGTTGGCTTCGAAAAACAGTTTGTCGCTGCCTTCAAAAAGCTGGGAGGAACCATCGTCAACGAAGATCGCCCCACCCGTTACGATCCCAAAGCAGCGACCTTGACCACCGAAGCGACTGCTGCCTTTGCGAACAATCCAGAAGCGGTTGCCGCAGTTCTCTATGCTGAAACTGGCAGTTTGTTGCTGAAAGCTGCCTATCAGCAGGGCGTTAGTGAAGATGTCACCGTATTGCTGACTGATGGCGTCTATTCCGAAGATTTCCCTGCTCAGGTTGGCAAAACTGGCGACGGCAAATTTATTCTAGCTGGAGCGCTCGGAACCGTTCCTGGAGCTAATGGTGAAGCCCTGGCTGACTTTTCCAAATTCTGGCAAGAAAAAACTGGCAAGCCGGTTAGTGCATTTGTTCCTCATGCCTGGGATGCGTCAGCGCTGTTAGTTCTGGCTGCAGAAGCCGCCGATAGTAATACTGGCGAAGGTATCCAGAGCAAACTCCGCGAAGTTGCCAATGCACCTGGTACCGCAGTCACTGATGTCTGCGAAGCCCTGGAACTGATCCGACAGGGCGAGGATATCGACTATCAAGGCGCGAGCAGCAACGTCGATATCGACGAATATGGCGATGTCGTTGGCAGCTACGATGTTTGGACCGTCGAAAACAACGGCGGACTGGCCGTCATCGACAAAGTGAGTCCTGAGTAAACCGTTAGATGATGATAAGGCGGTGCGTTACATCTATGCCTAACGCACCCTATCCAGCTATCCAGCAATTCGACCTATCCTGGAGATGCCGCGATCGCGCTACAGGATAGGAGAAGCGATCGCCCTTACTACTGATAGTTTGGTTGAGGGAGTGTCCTTCGAGATGACTGATGATTTAACATCCCAAGATACCTGTGTTTATGCATCTAGGATCAGCCATTTGCGACATCATTGGACATAATATACCTATTTTCTGCATCGAAACTTAAAAGATTTTGAAGATCCTGATATTATTGATACACTCAGTTAAATTAATTGCTGGATAATTCCGCGATTTGATAAATGGTTATAGTTCTCTTCAGGTGCATCTGCGATCGTCAGCATTAGGGGAAATGATAACCTTTGCTATAGAATTTTATCCATGGTGCAACACTCAACATCAGATAAGCCCAGTAATTACGATCTGTACCAGCAAGCAGCGTTCAATCAACCTGCCTATTATCCCCTCCACCCATCAGTACCATCAACGTTGTATCACCCGATTGCCACCTGGATGGGACGTTTGATTTTGCCCTCTATGGAGCAGCGTCAAGTCGTTAAAGGCGTGCTGATGGAAGTGCATCATGCCCCTGCCCCCCATCAAGATCTAGTGGGGCAGATCGTTAATTTACGTTGGAGCAATACCCCTCAGCTCCAGGCTCGTCTACAGGCCGTTCGCCAAGACATCCACTTTAGCCATCAGGCCCAAACCAGTCAGCGGCAGGGGAATATTCATCCCTTGCGCCTGGATCGCTGGCAACAGGTGGATCCCCTGGAATCACTGGCTGGAGCCAGACCCAACGATGATTTAGTGGTCAGATTGCGAGATCCCGTCCGCCTTGAAGCTGCTAATTCGACCGACCTCCGACCGACGCTGTCGATTGAGTGGGAACCGGTACAAATTACTGGTCGCTTCTATGCCCTGGTCAGAATCCTGCGACCTGCGAGCGAGGGTGGCGATCAGTTTCATGTCGTACATTTCGATCGGACATCCAGACAATTCAATGGGGCAGAAGAAATCGTGCGGATACCCCAGGTCATTGCCAACAAGCACGGTGTTTTCCCATCCACCAGTCGGGCGATCGAACAGTCGCCCCCTAATCCAATTGGCTGGTACATTTATGGTGCCTGGAATCGTAGGGAGATGTTTGTGGTGCAGGCAATAGTGCCGCATGCTCTCTTGCGGTTGCAACCAGATGAAGTCATCTCTGGCCAGAAAGCGGCGTTCTACTATATTAAGAAACAGTCCTGGCACGAACCTGCAACCCAAAAGGGACAGATTAGTTCTGTATTCCTCAATCCCCAGAAACAAGCGCTCCATCAGGCGATTAATTATTGGCAGGAGGGGGATCGGGCGTTGGTGTTGCATGTGTATGGGGGCATCGGGGGGCAAAAGAAGGAACCAGCGGCAATGGCAGGCCCTTATTTTGGACATTTTGCCTTTGGCATTGCCCAGGTCGTACGCGATCCTTTGAGCAATGAATTGCGCTTCGAGATCGCGTATCACCAAATTTATACCCAAAATACAGACGGTATCGTTGCAGGTGCGCAGGCGTGGTGTCGGTATATGGGCGATCGTCAGTGGGGGTGGCTGGGCACTCGGCCAACCTCGGATATTGTCATTAAACTTGATGTGTTGGAGCAGCCGTTCGTAGTGGATGGTGTGAAGTATTCTGTGCTTGATATGGTGACTTGTCAGCTAGAGACGATGGCGGCGCGTTATCGGAGTGGTGATGGTACGGGGGCGACGTTTGCAGGGCCTGCAAATAATTGCGCTCAGGATTCGAATCAGGCGCTTTATGCAACGCTCAAGCAGTTGGAGAGGGCGCTCCAAACTGAGACCGATGGACGGCAAAAGCGACAGTTGCGCGATCGCGAAGCTAGAGCCTTCAAACAATTAGCAGCGCTCAGTCAATCTCTCAAACAAGAATTGATGCCGCTGGGAAAAGCCCGGCCAGATTGGGAAAAAAAGCAACCTAATTTAGGCATTCGTCTGGATGCTCGTCCCTTCACGCAGCTACGCCGGGGTATCGAGAGTTGGCGAACAATGCTACCGCGCTTTGCTAGCGATACCCTGGCCAGAATTTTTCTAGAGCAGGGAGCTTCTATGTGGGTGCTCCGTACGAATCAGGTTGGGGGCAACGATCCTGAAATTGCACCCATTGCACCCATGACTCTTTAAAAAGTTAGATATGGCAGAAGGCAGAAGGCAGAAGGCAGAAGGTAAGAAGGCAGAAGGCAGAAGGTAAGAAGGCAGAAGGCAGAAGGCAGAAGGCAGAGGACAGAAGGGAAAGGTGAACAATATCTGGTTTTGAGCGTTTTGTTATGCCCCAATCTATTCTCTAGCGCTATAGCAGTTGAGATTGCGACATGCAACGAAATTACCCAGCAGGTTGAGCTGTATAGCACTACGCATAGACGTTAGGACGAAAAATGTGTGTACCTCCCGCGAAGCGGGAGGTACACACACAAACCTAAACCCGTAGAGCTGTATTCTAAAAAGCAAGTCATGGATAAGAATCAGATGTGCTTAAAAATAATTTTTAGAGATATCTTAGTTGGTTCTATGAACAATGTCGCAAATGATATGTGGTATATGTTCGGGAACTGGGTACCTGAAAAAAATGAAGTCGCAGATGAATTTACTCAGCTGATGAAAGCTCAGAATCTCAAGCGTAATTTTTCAGAAACCAAAGGTAAATATGTTCAATGGGCTAAATGCGATCGCGCAGAAAAGCAGAATGGGATTGCCATGGGTTTAGACGATGAGGGCTACTTAACAGTGAGAATGATTACGACAAAAGAACTTTTAGAAGCGGTAAAACAGGATGAGGAGTATCGCTAATATCATGTCGGGTTGATTGCGATCGATAATCCAAAATTGCCAATCTAAAATCCAAAATAGTATCATCGGCTTCGACTTCCTGTACACATACCGTGAATGCCAATCGCCCCAAAAATGGCACTGAGCAACGTCCAAACGCCATCTGCAAATAAGTTAATCCGATGAATATTTTGCTGTGCTTCTGCAACAAATAACGCTGGCAGGCTTGCAGAACTCTGGGAGACGGCTTCAAAATTCAGGTACGCTTTCTGCAATGCATCCCAATCGATCAGGGCAAAGTGACCAAATACTGCGACCCCTGCCGCACCAGGGATGACAATTAGCAAAGCCAGTAAAAGATATCGCACAGTGAATAGAAGTAGTAAAAGATAGCGCACAATGTTTCAAGGGTTGGGTTGAGAGGGAACGGGGAATGGGCAGGGGAACAGGGAACAGGGAATGGGGAACAGAGAACAGTAAAACGTTGTTTCAATTTTGGGTTGAGAGGGAACGGGGAATGGGGGATGGGAAACGGGGAATAGTAAAACGTTTTAAGCTTCTATCAGAATGCTATAGTACGACAAAAATGGCTCAGGACAAGGCAAAAAATCGAAGCCAGATGTAGTAAATTTTTCCACCTTCTGCCCTCTGCCTCCTGCCCTCTGGCTTCTCCCAATCATCTTGCCAACTTCTCAAGGACTGTCTCCAGCGTTGTGGCCATTGTCTCTAAACTATAATGCTGTATACATCGTTTCCGAGCTTGTATGCCGCGTTCGCGAGCTTCGTCTGGATGCTGAAAAATTGACTCAATTTGTGCCGCTAGCTGTTCTGGACAATTGGGATCTGCTAAGTACCCTGTGCCCGCTAAAATGTCTGGAATATCCCCAACCCGCGTTGCTAGAACCGGTTTTGCCATTGCCATGCCGTCGGTGAGCTTCAAGGGAAATTGAGCCCTGGCAGTTAGTGTATCTCGTTGGGGAACGATGACGACATGGGCTGCTGCGATCGCAGCTGGCATTTCCTCAACTGGGTGCCGGGGCAATTTGACAATCCAACGTCCCCAACGCCGCATTAGTTTGTCGTCGTAGTCATCGTAGGGATTCCCCCCCACGATCGCCACTCTCAAATCAGGCCAGTCCAATCGATCGAGGGCTAACAAAATATCCTCCAAGCCCTTATGGGGGCGAGGCGAGCCAGGAAACATTAAAACGCGGTAATCCGAAAGATTGTACTTAGCCCGCTGTCGTTCAGGATCGTAAGGCGCTGGATCGAACAAATCTGTATCTTTGCCATTCGGAACATACGCACCACCAAACCGCTCTTGCAGGAACTGGGTATCAATGGTGGTGGCATCGGCACGAGCAACAAGCCGTTCCATCCATTGCAAGTAGAGGGGATGGTCAGGCTCTCTCAACTGGCCGTTTGGTTTCAGGATATCCCGGGCAAATTGTTTCAGCGAGGGCGGACGATATTGCCACTCATCTCCTCCATGCCAGCTCAATTCCCAATCGTCCATATCCAGAAGGGCCGGACGCCTGGTTTGCAGACGCTTCAGCAAGGAAAGGCCAAAACTCGTGGGTTTGAGTTTGACTGCATAAATGATGTCGCCGTCGATCTTTTGCAGTAGGGTTCGCGCACAAACCAGGAACCTGGGGTAAGGTTGACCAGGTACAGAAACCACGGGAATCCCTGCAGGCGGGTCAGCATACAGCCCTTGACCAAACATGAAGCCCACCACTTCGACTTGATACTGAAGTTTGAGTAAAATTTGCCCCAATAAAAAGGCTCGGATTGCACCGCCACCAGCCAGATCGCTGACAACCAGAGAAACTTTAGTCATGGCTTATGGTTCATTGCTCATGGTTCATAGGTTCATGGTTTATTGTTCATGGTTTATTGTTCATGGTTTATTGTTCATGGTTGATGGTTGATGGTCGATTGCTTGTAGGTTGTTATGACTCGTTGCTTGTCACTTGTTCCTCGTTCCTCGTTCCTTGTTACTTGTTACTCGTAAAGCTAGGTAGCCGCGATAAGGCTGCCAACAGCTTTTTAGATCGAGGGCCGCGATAGCGTTCGTAGAAGACAAAATTGGGTAACAATTGTCGTATTTTGTAAATGACTTGCAGCCAGAATGGGCTGCTGGCTCGAACTTTCTTGTTCAGAAGCGGGACTGGAAATGCAGTCACTAATGGCAGCGCTCTTTTGAAAGTTTCCCAATCTTTTTCTTCCAGCGTTTTCTCTAACAAAAAATGAATGCTGGTTTGACAAAGTGGCAACAAATCTTCGTAGCGCTGTTTCACCAGCTCAAAATATCGAATGTAGGATTGGCGCATGACCGTTCCCTGATCGGTCAGGTTGCGTGCGTGTTTGCGATAGAATGCGCCGACGATGGGCGTATGTATAAAGGGAACATCGCGATAGAGCCAATTCAAAACCAATTCTCGATCTTCACAGGCGGGCAGACTTTCATCAAAAAATCGTTCGTCGAGCAGCGCTCGGCTGAAAAGCATAGTCTGTTGTAACAATGGGAAAGAGGAAGATGCGAGAAAATCTGGACAGATCAGGAGTCGTGCAATTAATTGTTCTCTGGTTAAAGCACCAATGTGGTGAACCTGACGTTTGACGATTTTATCGGTTTTGTCGACGTAGACCCGTTCGTAGTCTGAGTAAAAGGCAACGCGATCGCGTGGGTAGCCATTCAAGCAATCCAACTGCGATCTGATTTTGTCTTCATGAATCCAATCATCTGCATCCAGAAATTGCACCCATTCCCCGTTCACATGCGAAAAGCTAAAGTTGCGTGCTGAGGATACTCCCCCATTCGGTTTCAAAAAGTATTGCACCCGCGAATCTTGACGGGTGAGCTGCTCTGCAATTTCGCGGGTATTATCTGTAGAACCATCATCAACAATAATGCATTCTATTTCAGCATAAGTTTGCGACAATACACTTTTCACTGATTGTTCCAGATAAGGCGCTTTATTGTACGAAGTAATAACGACTGAAACCAGAGCAGACATAGGTTACGATTTTAGATTTACGATTTTAGATTTTGGATTTAAACCGCGTACATTCAATTTTTCTCATTATCCCAGTTTTCGCTTAGATTTCCCATGATTAAGCAATTTGCCAGTAAATTCCCGTAGATCTTGAAGTAGTTCCATAGATGTGAGTTTGAGCCTGTAGGGGAATCCAGATCTCAAAAATGAGCGTTTATTGACTATCAGCGATTTTGATAGCTGGCGGCTGATCTGATACTGATACTGGTCGACCTAGGAGTAACATCAAGAACACTTCTGGGAACCTCGATCGCACTTGTTCAGTCAAAAACTTCTACGGAGACCGAATGAAATGATGAGTCTGTTGATAACAGCATGCCAAGCAAGACAGACAACTCAACCGATCTCGCTTGCCCGACCTTCAACAATGAACCCTCAACCCTCAACGATGAACCATTAATATAGTGAATGGACAGAATTGATTCAATGCTGATATCAATTTAATTTGGAGATGCAACTGATGAAATTGGCAGAATGCTTGTCCAGCAAGGTTTTCTTCAATCCAAAATCGCCAATCTAAAATCCGAAATGGTATGACTGCTTCAAATCCATCAGCAAACAATCCCAAGAGAATGAAACCAGGACTTTTTTCCCTAATTGCCCTCATGATTCCCCTTGCTGGGATATTTCCGGTTGAAGCTGGTGAGGTCTTGCACCTCAGACAGCTGCTGGCGACCAACATTTGCCATAGATGCGATCTGAGCGAGATGAATCTACAAGGAGCCAGTCTCCACCAGGCAAGGCTAGTCGGAACTACATTCCTTGCTGCTCGGTTGAGCAATGCTGATTTGTCCAAGAGCGATTTGACGCAAGCTGCCCTGATTCAGGCCGATCTAAGGCAGGTTAACTTTTCTGGTGCTAAGATGCACTTGACTAAGCTCTATGGGGCAAATCTCACCCGCGCCAATCTGAGTTATGCAAATTTGCAAAGAGCTGACTTAAGAAATGCCAACTTAAGCAATGCCGATCTCAGAGGAGCCGATCTCAGAGGAGCCGATCTCAGAGGAGCCGATCTCAGAGGAGCTAACCTGACCAGCGCTATCATGCCAGATGGTGTGCTTCGGAATTAAGCAATCGTCAACTAATTCAGTATTCCGCGATCGCTAGCCTGAGAGGATGTTTGAAAAGTACTAAGACAGGTAGCAAAACAATCCGGATCCCCCTAAATCCCCCTCAAGAAGGGGGACTTTTGACCGTAATTCCCCCTTTTTCAAGGAGGGCTAGGGGGATCCAATACTTTTCAAACATTTTTTTAAACTTCCAGTTTGGCTTTTAAACCCCATCCATTTTGGGATCTGGAGTTTCGCCAGGGAAGAATCTACAGTTTTCAAAATGGATGGTGGCTCTTATGCAAACATAATTAGAGTTTTCGCATTCAAAAAGCAATTGTCCTCATGAGTGGATAGGAGCTTACTACAAAGTCTCTATCGTCTAGCAACATACGAGCATTGTGTAGAAGGTTGAGGATCTCTCAACCTTCCCAAAGGGTTTTGTAGTTCTTGGAGAAAATTGTTTCAAGGCGGATTTATTGCGATGGGGAAAAGAGCAGGCAAAGATTGAGATTTCATTTCTGCGATCGCAAATCTCTATCCCATGTCCTATTTTTGACACCACTGCATTCCAAAATCATCGAACATAAACCTGTTCAGAGGTAGAATTTCAAACAAAACCGCGTATTACAGACCATCGAGAGGTTGTCTGTTAAAATTTAGAGTTCCATAAAACTTGCTCCGAATTCTTGCACTGGTGATGTTTTGGCAATACTATCCAGTCAAGCAAAAACTAGGGTTGTCAACCAATTCAAAGATGGTATGGACTGAAAAGATGGAGGATATAGGGACCCATGAACTGCTGAGACAATATGCAGCAGGCACGCGAGATTTCCGAGGAGTACAGCTTCCTAGAACCAACCTACAAGGTGTTGATTTAAGCGAAGCCAACTTGCGTGGGTCAGATTTGAGTGGAGCCAACTTCAATGGTGCCAATCTACAGGGGGTGAATCTACGCGAGACAATCTTAACTGGGGCCTCTCTGCGCGGTAGCGATATTAGCTATGCCAACTTGATTGGGACGGCTTTACTAAAAGCAGACCTGAGCAATGCCAATTTGAGCGAGTCAGCATTGCGTGGGGCAGATTTAAGACAAGTCAACTTGAACCAGGCAAACTTGCACAAGGCCTATCTGAGCGAGTCCGATCTGGGAGAAGCTCGATTGGAAGCTGCAGATCTGAGCGAGGCAAATTTGAGTCGAACGAAGCTGGTTGGAGTCGATCTCAGCGAAGCGAACTTGACTGGCACTAACTTGAGCTATGCCATCTTGAGCGAAGCGAATCTAAGAGGAGCAAATTTGACCAATGCAATTCTCAGTGGGGCAAAGTTAAGCGGTGCCAACTTTAGCAATGCGACGCTCAGTTGGGCAAAACTCATTGGTGCCAATCTAACCGATGCCGACCTGAGAGGAGTAAATTTGCGGGGAGCCAATGCCAGTTGGACAACCCTTCGGGGTGCGAATCTGCAAGGAGCCAACTTGTATCTGACCAAACTCAATTGGGCTAATCTCAGCCGTGCAATATTAACAGATGCAGTGTTAATCAATGCCAGCCTGCGGGAAGCGAATTTGCAGGATACTGACTTGAGTGGAGCGATTATGCCGGACGGTTCAACCCATGACTAGGGAGATATGAGTGGGATATCAAAGGCTGCAGATTGTACTGATTGGCATGTTGCCTTGTATCTCCCCTTCTTTACTGAATAACAATGTTTCGACTCGATTCGGTTTAAAGCGATTGACCATTGGCGCTATCTAACTTGGCGTTCTCTAGAGATAAAGCAGGAGTCGGATCTGTCCAGTTTTCAAGCGAATCTGCGAGGTAATCAGACGAATCTGCGAGGTAATCAGGTGAATCTGCGAGGTAATCGGGATAGTGCACTTGGACTTGAGTCAATTGGCGCTCAAACAACACAGACTTCAGCCGGTCCCGTTGAACCACAACTTTTCTCGATTGAGATGCCTGGCTAAAGAGATCGCTCTTTTTAGAGATTGAACATTTAAGTGGAGAATTTTTTTGTTCTAAATAAGACTTAGAAGGTTCCATAGCGAGTTACCAGAAAATTAAACTCTTTTAAAAGTTTATCTCGGAATGTTACTTGAAGATTAAACTCTTTTAAGCATTTGTAACGCAGTATTACTTGAAGATTAAACTCTTGTGCAGAGTTTATATCGGCTTTGGAACAAAGGTGCCCTGAGGATGCCGGGTTTGCAAAATCTTTAATGCTGTTTTTACCTTCGCTTCATATTATGATGCTTTGCATAGCTCCCTTAAGGGGTCTGACGGGATGACAACAAGCTCCAAACGGAGGCAGGGTGTGGGGTGTGGGGTGTGGAGAAGATAGGGGTCTATCCGGCACAGTTGTTCTCTTGTTTGATAGCCCAAAATCCAGTGTTAGGGTTGCCGTCACCAGCAATTCTTCGCGATTTTCCCCCACACCCTACCCCCTACCCTCCTCACCCTGCCTGAATTCGAGCTATCTTGTCACCCCCTGAGGGATTTATGAACAATGGTTTTTCAGACAATCAGCGCTCCTGGTATGTCTCCCTGGAAGTATTGCTTTGGGTTGCAATCGCGATCGCGATTCTGCTGCGGCTGCTCAATTTAGCGACACGCGAACTATGGTATGACGAAGTCCTATCGGTCTTGCTGGCAAACGGGCAATGGAACAATTACCCTGCTCTAGGGGATGTCCCAATCCCGCTGCAAGATGTGCAAGCCGTGCTGAATCTGCCTGATGCATCTGGCTTGTCTGGTATATTATTGAACCTCAAGAGGCTCCTCCAGGGCGTTGCCAACGATCCCCATCCCCCCCTGTCCTATCTGGGGCTACAGGGCTGGATGTATCTATTTGGCCATAGCGATGTCGCATTGCGCAGTCTGATGGCAGTAGTCAGTCTGATGGCAGTGGGGAGTGCCTACGGTTTGGGAACATTCTTGCTGAACCCTCGCGGCGGCCTGATTTTTGCAGCCTTGCTAGCAACCAATCCGTTTTACCTGTCGCACTCGCTCAATATTCGCATGTACGGGCCCCTGGTGCTGTGGACAATTTTAAGTACCTGGGCCATGCTCAAGCTCGCCAATTATCCGCCTGCAAAAACTCGACGTTCGCCTTGGCAATTGGCAGGCTGGGGGCTGGTGCTGATCGGCTCCGTAACAGCAGGCTTATTGACACAATATCTGTTTGTCTATTGGGGAATCGTACTGGCAGTGCTGGGCCTGTTTTTGAATGGGCGGCGCTGGTGGCAGCATGGATTGTTGTTGGGGACAGGGGGACTGCTGGCAATTCCCTGGGCACTCTGGGGTACAGTGCAGCAATTGCGCAATCGTAGCGACGTACTGGATCAGATTGGCAAGGCAGAAGGAATCAGGACAATTGCTCTGCGCCATGTCCAGAATGTCGCGAAGACGCTCGGCTCTCATTTGATTGTGGGGGATTGGACAACCAGTCTGCCTCTGGTGGGAGTCGTTTTGGCAGGGTTGGGCGCGATCGCGCTCCTCACCTTCTGCACCCTGCAACTTTGGCAAAACGGCGAGCGACGCCTGTTGGCGATCGCCCTGATCCTGGGAATTTTCCCGCTGCTACTTGCCCTTGCTGTCGATATCATCACCGGCAAGTTCACTGTTGGCTTTGGCTGGGGACGCAGTATTATCTTTATTCTGCCCGGTTGCCTGTTGTTAATCGCCCTCTGGTTAGAGCAATTGACCGCTCCCTGGCAAGGAATCGCCATCTCAGCCCTGCTCTTTCTCTACCTGAGCCTCAGCATCGGTGACCTCAGCCTCAGAGAACGGCGCATGTTTCAGACCGTCGGCAGCTGGATCGAGCCAGAGCCAACTGTTCCCACCTTAGTTGCCTTCAACTCCAAAGCCAGAGGCTACGTGCTGCGAGTCGCTCGCTACTTCCCAAAAAACGACCAGATTGCGATTCTGGTGCAAAACTCCGCCAAACTCGCTCCTGCCCTGGACGCTACCCTGAAAACCGGGCCATCGACCTATCCGCGCTTGCTCTGGTTAGACCTGGTCGAACCCGTCTGGTCCGATCCCAGCACCGAAACAGACCTGGAGGCCGTGCAAGCTGTACTCTCATCGCAATACGAGTTGACCCAAGAGCAAGAGTTCTCTGGCACGATGAAATGGGATCGATTCGCGGCCAGACTCTACAGCCAACGCAAACAATAGTCAATCGACCTCAATTATTGCTCCTCAATTATTGCTAAAGATAGGAGTCTCCAAACTATTAACACGGGAAACTACAATAACCCCAGATTCTGTAAATGGTACCTTCAGTCGTAAATACTGCTCGACAGTCGTTGAGGATTGAAGCAAGCATAACTGAACGATCGATTTCTCGATCGGGAACAAGTTTCCCTCTGAATTGCCGCTCTATTGAGTCAATCTCCAACCATTCAATTTCTCTCCAGGGAATAGGGCCGATATTGCTGTGCTCAAGATAGCCATCCGTGAACAGAAACCATGTTCCCCAATCCGTTGGCTCGAAGGCGAAAATCCACTTGACACGAGAACGGAAGAGCTGTCCTTCTAACTGATGTGTGAGTTGTCTCCATCGTGTGTCATTTGAACAACTAACAAGCTGACGCTCCTGAAGACGCTTATACAGTTTCTTTAATGCATTCATGGGTGCCTCACAAAATTCTAAGCAACCTAATCCCTGCTTGTAGGGCTTTGCAAAACTTTCAAAATGACCTTCCCGGTCATGCAGGAATCACAGTCTGCATTCAGAACTAAGAATTCGCAACCAACGCGATCGCAGCAATTGAGAATTTGGTGAGACGAATGAAAAGGGGACAATGCTGATGTGTTTTTGTGTTGCGATCGCACCCGATCAAAGCACATTCGCCGTCACTGGATTGGCTTCAACATCCTGGGGGAGATCGATATGGGACAATTTTTTTGAGGCAGACATCTTCTCGTCTTGAAACACTGCCAGATCGAACCAGAACGTTGTCCCTACCCCCACTTCGCTCACAAGGTGCATCTGGCTATGGTGCTTCTCAACAATATTACGCACAATCGATAAGCCAAGACCCGTCCCTTCCAACGTATGAACCCGATTCTCCACCCGGAAAAAGCGATCGAAAATCGCGTCTTGATCTTCTTGATCGATACCAATACCAGTATCAGCAATTTCAATCCGCACCCGTTCGACCGAGTGATGGTGGTTCGCTTCCGGCTCCAGAGACTCTGCCCGAATGACGACTCGTCCGCCGCTCTCAGTAAACTTCAGCGCATTGCCGACCAGGTTAGCCAGGACCTGCAGCAACAGATCGTAATTTCCCAACACCGCAGGTAGGTGGGGGGGAATCTCCTGCAGCAGCTCAATACCCTTATCTTTGGCATTGAGCCGATAGGTTCGCAAGGTTTGTTCTACCGGCTGAACCAGATCGACAGCTTCAAAATGATAAAGTTTGCAGGACTCCAGTCGCGATAAATCCAGAACATCGTTGACCAGACGGGTTAGACGATCGGTTTCGTGATTAGCCGTTTCAAGGAACTCTTGACGCTCCACTTCGCTTAAATCTTCACCATATTCATGCAATGTCTCAATAAATGATTTGATATTGAAAAGAGGTGTTCTTAATTCATGAGAGACGTTGCTGATAAATTGGCTCTTGGCCTCGTTTAATTCAGCCTCGCGGGTAATATCTTGAACCGTCATGGCAATCCCCTTAACGTTCTCTTGATTTTGATCGAGAACGGTGGTTAGCATAATTCTGACTGTCCGATTGACCGGCTGAGTCAAGGCAATCCGGAGCTCTGACCCCTTCCGTTTGCCTTCGGCAATTTGATACAGCGGTCGAGTCAGCTCAAGTTGCATCTCTGGGGGGAGATAATGCAGAATATTGGCACCAATGACGCTGTTCCCTTCCCAGTTAAAAATGCGCCGCGCAGTGGGATTGACCAGAATGACATGCAGATCGCTATTCAACAATAGCGCCCCATCCGCAATCGTTGAAACCAGGGTTTCCAATTTCGCTTTGCTTGCAGTTAGTTCCTCAATATTCTGCTCTTCATAGCGCTCTAGCCGCTCTGCCATTTCGTTAAAATTGAAAATCAGCTCGCCCAGCTCTCCTTTAAAGGGCAAATCGATCCGCTGTTTGAAATTACCTGCGGCAATGTTCTTGACTCCGACTAAAAGTTCCTTGATTGGTCGGGTAATTGCCAGAGCATTCACAACTGCTCCTAAAACCACCATGACCCAAATTGAAACGAAAACAGCAATCGTTACATCTCGAGTAAAGTGAGAGGCCGTCACAACCGTTGCATTTGGGTTGATGCCAATTGCCAACACTCCCAGGTAATGCTCCTGATGAGTCAAAGGAATAAAGACATCAGTGACTTCTCCATCGGGGGTTTTGTGCTGGCGAACCATAGGGAACTCATAGCGTTTTGCATAGTTCTCTGGCAGCTGAATGCGGCGGCGAATGGTAAATGAGTTCTGGACTTCCGATTCGGAAAAGGGGATACCCAGAAAAATCTTTCCCTTTTCGTCAGCATAGAGCATATAACGGACGCTGCTCGTGCTGCTGTAGAAGCGATGGGAAAAGCGAGCAACTTCGGTCAAATTGTCTTCAGCAATCAGCGGTGCAACATTGGCGGCCAACAACAGTCCGAGGTCGCGACCAAAGCGAGTATCGTTGAGTCGGGCGTCTTGCTGAATGGTATTCACTGCCCAAAAGGTTAACCCACTCATAATCAGGGAGACTACAAGTGTGACAGCCGCCATTAATCGGGTCTGGAGCGTAAACTCTGCCCATGTGCGTGAAATAACTTGTTGGAGAGTTTTCAGTAGATCCAGCAAGGTAAACTCGTCAATTCAGACAGTGATGTTTTAATTCAACGATATTAAAGCTCTTTCAGAAAATGCCAGGAAATAAACTTCGTTTTTATCCTGAAAGAAAGCACCCCTTAAGCGTTACAGCAATTCAAAAAACAAAAAACCTAAAATCTTCAAATAGATATCAGAGTAAGGTTTGAAATTCCTGGTGAATGGCGCAACTGCTGAGATAAGGCAAAATTACTCCAATTTTGGAACTGTTGTGAGATCTGGGAAAGAGTACAAGTCCTTTTCCCTTAAAAATATATATCTGAACAGCTTCATTTTTGCACGTCTTCGCCAGAGAACCAACTGCAATCGGTTGTTTTATTGCTGTGCCAGGGTTTTGTCAATTTTAAGTTGTGGGATAAGAGTCAAAATCCTGAATTGTTTGCAACGTTAGATTCCCGAGGGAGAATTGATAAGAAGCTAGAGTTCTCGATCAGTTTGCAACGCACTAATCCCATATCCTAATTGTGACACACAACCTGGAAGGTTAGCACCTCTGCAGGGGACGCTAAGTCCGAATGGTGCTTAAATCAGGCTCGGGGAGATTTCTGTTCTGCCTTCTGTTTGTGCGACATCAGGTGACTGTCAGGAAATGTTCACCACCTAAGGATGGATTCCAGAAATGCCAGGATGTTCTGACTTACGTTGGTACGCACTTTTTCTCTAGAATAGTTATCGATGTAATCTTCGTACTGCTCGACCTATGACCTCTCCCTCAGATCTAGAAACTACATCCCAGGACAATGCAGATGCTGATAAAGAGAGTGAAACTGCCGATGGTCTGGGTAGTGACTCTGGATTATCCACCGATGAGGAGAGTTCGGAGGAGCTGGCTGATGATGTAGAGATGTCTCTGTTTGACCATCTACAAGAGTTGCGGGAGCGGATTTTTTACTCGCTGTTTGCGATCGCGATCGGCATCATTAGCTGTTTTTTTGTAGTCAAGTGGCTCGTTGCCATCCTAGAAGTCCCGGCTCAGGGAGCCAGTTTCCTGCAACTTTCTCCGGGTGAATATTTCTTTGTTTCGCTCAAAGTAGCAGCCTACAGCGGCATGTTGCTCTCCAGCCCTTTCGTCCTCTATCAAATTATTCAATTTGTTCTACCGGGTTTAACCCGACGAGAACGGCGTTTTTTAGGGCCAATTGTGCTGGGATCTAGTGTTCTATTTGTTGCTGGTCTTGTCTTCGCTTACTATGTGCTGATTCCCGCCGCACTCAATTTTTTCATTCGCTATGGTGCAGGTGTGGTTGAGCAACTCTGGTCGATTGACCGTTATTTTGAATTTGTCTTGTTGTTATTGTTTAGCACTGCTCTGGCATTTCAGATTCCAGTGATTCAGATGTTGTTGGGTTTGCTTGGGATTGTCTCTTCCAAACAAATGCTTTCTGGCTGGCGTTATGTTGTTCTAGGTGCGGCCATCCTGGGTGCAATCCTGACCCCCTCTACCGATCCGTTAACTCAAAGCTTGCTGGGAGGAGCAGTTGTTGGCCTCTACTTTAGCGGCACGGGATTAGTGAGATTGTTGGGGCGTTGATCGACTCGACCCCCGACTCGACTCGACCCATGATTGAACTTAGCGATTGTTTGAAAAGTATTGGATCCCCCCTAGCCCTCTTGAAAAAGAAGGGAATTACGATCAAAAGTCCCTCTTTGTAAGGGAGATTTAGGGGGATCGAGAGTGTTTTGCTACTTGTCTTATGAACTTTTCAAACATCCGCTCAGATGGAAAAAGGAGTCCTGATGAGAATGGGGTCGCGATCGACAAGGGAGGATTTTCGAGGATTACTCAAACTTGAATGCTGGTAACGGATTCAGAACCAAAAGTTTACGATTTTTAACAAACATCGAATTTAGAAATGCTGACCTGACCCGATCTAACAATTTCAGATTCAGAACGATTTTGCATTGTTTCAGCGATTAGTGAAGGTGTTAAGAAGTATAAATCCTTTTTGATACAAGGAGGGCAGGATTTTTGGGTTTTAACGCCTGAATTGCTTTATCCAACTCGCAATTTTTCCCATTGGACGAAGGATCGTTTAAGCTGACTTAAGAACACCCCTATAGTTGTTGAGGCTGGACTGTGCCGAATCGGATTCCCCTATTCTCTCTGATGGTGCTGCTGGGCTTTGGCAGCATTGCCCAACCTGCTTGGGGACAAGCGTTGGTTCCTCACACTGTTCAATTGGATCCAGCACAGCTCAAGCAGCAGGGCCTTTTGCTAGCGCGGGAGGCTGCACAACTTGGCCAGTTCAGACAATACGATCTGGCGTTGCCACGGGCGAAACTGGCAACGCAATTAGCACCCAAAGCCTATCAAGCCTGGTTTCTTTTGGGGGGACTGCACCTCCAGGTGAGGGAAGTGGATGAAGCGGTGCTAGCCTTGCAGGAAGCACGCTCTCTAGAACCGAAAAATGCTTCTATTCTCTTCACATTGGGTTCGGCCTATTTCCAGCAGGAACGCTATGCGGCCTCTGTTAGAGCGCTAAGGGATGGCTTAAAGCTCGAGCCAGAGGTACCTGAAGCCTTATTCGATTTAGGAAATGCCTACTTTATGCTGGGGCAGTTGGATGCGGCGATCGCAGAGTATGGCAAGGCAATTGCCAAAAATGGCGAATTCTGGCCCGCAATCAATAATATCGGTCTTGTGATGTACGAACAGGGCAATGTGTCGGGTGCGCTGGAAAAATGGCAAGCTGCGCTCAAAATTGACGCTGAAGCGGCAGAGCCTCAGCTGGCGATCGCAGTTGCCCTCTACACTAAAGGCGATCGCGAGCAGGGCATTCGCTTAGCTGAAAAGGCTCTTCAGCTTGACGACCGCTACAGCGACCTCAAGTTCCTGAAAGAGAATCTCTGGGGCAAGCGCCTGCTCAAAGATACCGAAGCGCTGTTATCCACTCCTCGTATACAGGGTAAGTTTGCTCAGAGCGACAGTTAAGGGTAGGCAAAGGGGTGCATAATGAGAGCGGTGTTGATGACCTCATCAGGCGGGCCGGAGGTCCTGCAATTACAAGAGGTACCAGAACCAAAAATTGAGCGCGATCGCGACCTGTTAATCCGCCTTCGCGCTGCAGGCATCAACCCCATCGACACCAAATTGCGCCAGCGTGGCACCTTTTATCGCGACCAGATGCCCGCCATCCTGGGTTGCGACGGAGCCGGAGTAGTCGCTGCCACTGGCCCCGGCGTCCAACACTTCGCAGTTGGAGATGAAGTCTACTTCTGTAATGGCGGCCTCGGAGCCAGCACGGGCAACTATGCTGAATGGACTGTCGTAGACGAACGATTTGTTGCCCGCAAGCCTCAATCTCTTTCTTTTGAAGAAGCCGCCGCCGCTCCCTTGGTATTGATTACCGCCTGGGAAGCACTCTACGACCGGGGACGACTCGAAGCCGGTCGCACCGTATTGATCCACGCTGGCACAGGAGGCGTCGGTCACATTGCGGTGCAGCTCGCCAAATTGCAAGGAGCCTCCGTCTGCACCACCGTTGGGTCCCAAGAACAAGCCCAATTGGCCTGTCAGTTAGGAGCCGATCGCATCATCCTCTACCGCAAAACGGACTTTGTGCAAGCTGTACTGGACTGGACAGAAGGTGCAGGCGTCGACTTGGCCTTCGACCTGGTCGGTGGAGCCACCTTTGCCCAGACCTTCCCAGCCGTCAAACTCTACGGCGACCTGGTAACGCTGTTGCAACCCGCTGCCGACACGGATTGGAAAATTGCCCGTACTCGTAACCTGCGCATTGGTCTGGAATTGATGCTGACGCCCATGCTGCAGAACCTCATCACCGAACAGCAAGATCAGGCCAAAATCCTGGCCCAATGCACGCGGCTGTTCGATCGGGGACAGTTAAAGATCCGCCTCCATCAAACCTTTCCCCTGGCTGCCGCCGCCGATGCCCATCGCCGCTTAGCCCAGGGTTCGATGATGGGAAAATTAGTGCTCACCATGTGATATCATTTTGGATTTTAGATTGCCGATTTTGGATTGAAGAAAGGCTGACTGGGCAAGCGTCCCATTTGGACAGTCATGCTGCCAATTTCATAAGTTGCATTTCCAAGTCAAATTGGTATAAGGAACAAGACTTAAATTAGATGTAAACAATCCGTAGGGGCGAATGGCGCTTACATAAGCAGAAATTTAGGCAAGTGTAGGTTGGGTTGCAGCGCTAGCGGAAACCCAACGCAAAGTCTCCTGGTGTTGGGTTTCTCTCTGCTCTACCCAAACCTACAACCACAGGTCGAATCTTTCCTTAAGTAAGCGCCATTTAATCCGTAGGGGCAATCAATCCCTTGCGATCGCCCTGATAGTCCCTAGATAGGGTGTTTTTCATCCAGGCTGTGGGAACGATTCTAGTTGATTGTCTCAGTAATCTCTGGAGAGGGTACCCACAAGGGGTACCCCTACCAAATCTACAAATCTTTTCCCTTCTGCCTCCTGCCTTCTGCCTTCTGCCTTCTACTCTTATGATTTGCGAACTGCGATCTTCCAGTTGTTGAGTTTGCCGGTGTCGCGGCTGGCGCGATCGCGCACCACCAATTTCCACTCCCCGTCGATCGCCTCACCCGCATCGATCAGTGTCGTCAAGCTGGGAGCGTTGGCAGGCGTATAGCTCTCAATGATGTTATCCTCGCTGCCTCCCAACCGACCGCGCAGCAGCACTTCACGCCCTGAAGGAGCAACCAGCGAGACCGAAACATCACCAACATAGGTATGGGTAATGTCCACATCAACGCGAATATCCGCGACTTTTCCCGTCGCTGACAGTTGGAGAGTGGACGCAACCCCATCCGGGTCGTTATCCGGGATCGGCAACGACTCCGTCGATTTTGCCGCAAGCACCTCAGTGCCCATACTCGCTTCAGCTGCCGTCGCTGCATAACGAAGCTCCCAGGACACGATTCGTCCGGTATCTCCAGAGGACGCATCCAGCACCTCCAGCGCCCAGGTTCCTTGCAAAGACTTGTCAAGGAATGTACGCAGAACCAGAGTATTCGTAACATCGTAGACCTTATCCAGTGTTTTTGAACTGCCGCCCTTGCGGGCCTGTAAGACTCCCTTTGTCCCATCTGGAGCCTGCAGCGAAATCACCAGATCGCCAATCCAGGAATGTTCGATCTTCAGGGCCACTGCCAGATCGTCAACTATACCTGACTGTGGCACGACTACCTTGGAGACTGCTGCTGCCGCCGGGAAGTCTGGGATTTCGACACTTGTATTCGCTGCAACGACCTCAAAAGATGAGGCAGCTCCAGGGGAGGCAGGTTTGGATGCGGCGGGGTCAATTGCCCCCGGTCGTCTCATGGCTTCGGCAACCGCTTTCTCTGCGTTGACTCTGCCATAGCCATAGAAATGGCTGTGCTTGCGTCCATCAGGCATCGTAGTCCACTGGCCGCCAGCAGAATCGACCGGATCGGCAGTGTCTTCGAGAATGCGCTTCACTTCTGCTGCTGTCAGGGTAGGATTGACAGACAGCATCAGGGCGGCGATCCCAGCGACAACAGGAGCGGCTGAAGACGTGCCGCCAAAGTCATTGGCGTACAGCCCGGCAGCATCTCCTTTGGCTGGATTCCCCTCGTTGTAGCCTGCGCCGCTGGTTCGATCGGTCGTCCAAATGCCGCCCACGGCCTGATTCGAAATAAAGTGGTTGCTTGGAGCTGCGACGGAAACTTCAGCGCCAAAGTCTGAGTAGGCGGCTTTCTGATCGGTGTGAGATGTCGCAGAAACAGTAATGACCTTGGGATAACTGGCGTAGCCATCGTTGCTGACGGACTCATTGCCATTGCCAGCAGCCCAAACCACCACGCAGCCTTTGCCACCGCGTCCTTGAGTGACCGCATATTCAAGCGACTGCCTGACATTGTCAGGCAAGGGGGCTATTTTTGTGTGGAGGGGATCGGCTGGATCCCACCAGGCTCCATCTTGAGGCCCCCAGGAACAATTAATCACCCAGGCCCCATTTTGAACCGCATAGGCAATCGCCCGTGCCTCCAGAATCGGGCCCCCATCCAGACGAATGGGCATCAGGCAACACCCTGGTGCTACCCCCGTGATGCCCGAGCCTTGACGGCTGGCAACGGCGACTCCCGCCACAGCAGTGCCGTGATTTTCATAGTCTGCTTCTGGAGAGGAATCGGCTCGGCCGCTGCGAATGTCAATGGGTGCCACGAGTTTGCCCTCGGTGGACAAATCTGGATGGTCCATATCTACACCATCATCGATGACGGCAACAACAACTTCTGGGCGCCCTTCTGCGATTGCCCAGGCTCCTTCGATTTTGATGTCCGCACCGGGTGTGCCGCCTGATTGACCTGTATTCTTCAGGTGCCACTGTTTCGCAAACAGGGGGTCAGGTGTCCGGAAACCGCGCGGGGAAATGATATCTGGGTAGGCAAAAATTGCCTTGCCGCATTCTTGATACGCATTCGCTACATCAAGCACAGTCTCAGCTGCGTCGTCTTCGAGCCGCAATACAAAACAATTGGGTGCGTAAGCTTCTTCTGCTTCAATGCGGACGTGATGTTCTGCATTCAAGGTATCGATCTCGGCGCGAGACAGGTCGGGTTGGAACTGACAGACAAATTTTGAGGTCAGAACAACTTTTTCCCCACAGTCCGAAGTTTGATAAACGGGAGTAACGTAAGTAACCTCTTCCAGGCAGGTGAGGCATTGTTTCATTTCCTCGGTACTGCGTTCTTGCTTCGAACGCAAGATCGTCAGCCGTCCATCTGAGACAGATTCTTTTTTTTCAAACGTCTGCAGCGTTTTACCAAATTTTGGGGACACCAGTCCCCGCTGTACGGAATTGACAGCATTGTATCGAACTGCGACTTCACCTTCTACTTTATCGAGGTAAACTTTTTCACCATTTACGTAATAATATGCGTCTCTGGCCATGGGGATCTCCTTTGAAAATCAAAATAGTTGAACAGGAATGTTGAACAGAGATATCGATCGAGCTTTCACTATCAATTATCCACATGAGTTGAAAGGTTAGCGCCACTTTGCAGGCGCACTAACTCTTATTTTTCATACCAGCCCTGGGAATAGGTTATTTTGACAGCTTTGCGAAGTAAAGCTGTCAAAATAACTTTCCAGGCTGTGTGATAACGGACCCTCTCTGATTTCATTTTGGGCTTGATAGACTGGGAGAAGCTGCTGCGATCGCAAGGGTTAAATTTCATCACAAACAATGAACCATGATTAATTTTGTTTTTTCCTTGATTCTGGCTGTGTGGGTGGGTGCGATCGCGATTTTATCGGTGCAAAATGCGGCCCCAATATCCTTGAAATTTTTGCAATTTCAATCCATTCAAATGCCCATAGGGGTTGTGCTTGCTTTCAGTGTTGGTATTGGGATGCTGGGGATGGCAATCTTAAGCCCGTTGTGGAAGTTAGCTGGCCCCTCTCTAACCAACTCACACTCTGAAGACTTCTACGAGGACGAAACCCTCTATGATAACGAAGTGATTAACCCTCAGCAGAGAACTCGACCGGGAACACCCAATACGACCGTGACAGACGACTGGTTGGAAAATCCTTCAGATGAGTGGTAATGCCATTTTGGATTTTAGATTGGCGATTTTGGATTTTTGGCAGCCGTGCTACTCTCTTCCCGGTGGTAGATTGCATCGGTGAGAAGCCAACGAAATCCTCGAATCAGGGCAAAACAATAGTCCTCAATCATGGAACGGGATAGGAGTAGGCCAGCATTTCATCGATAAATAATTCTTACTGAACTCAGTAGGAACTATGGTTAAACGAGCCATTAATCACCAATTAACTGTTACACTATGCACGGTTATAATCTGGACTGTTGTAGAGTGTGTTAGGCGATAGCCGTCACGCACCGTGAATAGGCATTCGATGCGTGATGCTAGCGCTAAAGCATCCTACGATTTACGCAAATCTTAACCGTGCAGAGTATAACCATGAACCATGAACCATTAACCCTCAGCCTTAACTAATTTTTCAGCGGTTCTGAGGATTTGCCCTGCCAGGATGGCCGCACCAAAGCCATTATCAATATTGACGACGCCAATCCCTGGCGCACAGGAGTTGAGCATAGTCAGAAGGGAAGCCAGACCGCCAAAACTAGACCCATAGCCAACGCTAGTAGGTACCGCAACAACAGGACAGTCCGCTAATCCTGCAACGACACTGGGCAAGGCTCCTTCCATACCTGCGACGACAATCAATACCTGTGCTTCTGTTAGGACATGGCGGTTGCTCAACAAGCGATGAATGCCAGCGACGCCGACATCCCAGAGACGCTTGACTGCAAAGCCTGACAGTTCAGCCGTGACAGCGGCTTCTTCAGCGACGGGTAAATCAGCAGTACCAGCAGACAGAATACTGATGGTGCCAGGACGAGAAGGAGAATGAATATTAGTTCTGTCGCTTTGTTCTGCGCTTTGCAGCGAGCAAATACGAGCCATATCGTAATAGCGCAGATCGGGAATTTGAGCCTGAAGTTGAACGTAGACTGAAGGCTCGATGCGGGTGGCCATGACGACAGGGTGGTGCGATCGCATCGCCATGATTAACTGAACGATCTGGTCAGGCGTCTTTCCCGGCCCCCAAATGACTTCTGGAAACCCTGTCCGCAGCATACGATGGCGATCCAGGCGAGCAAAGTCACCAACAGGCTCAAAATCGAAGTGCTTTAGTTTTACCAGGGCATCAGTGGGACTCACCTCACCAGATGCGACCGAGTCTAAAAGCTGTTGCAGGGCTGCAGGGGAAGTGTTCATGGTTGATGGTTAATGGTTGATGGCTGATGTTTGATGGCTGATGTTTGATGGCTGATGTTTGATGGTTAATGTTTGATGGTTGATGGTTAATGGTTGATGGCTGATGGTTGATGGTTCAATGAACAATGAGCAATGAACAATGAACAATGAACAATGAACCACAAACTATTCCACCACCTGGTGTTCGTAGATATTCCAGAAAGCACCGCCACGGGCTGTGTATTGGACGCCTTTTACGCGATCGCGCACGGCATCCAGCGACAGCTGATTGACCAAGTAGAAAAACGGCACTTGCTCCTGAACGATTTGCTGAAACTCTGCATAGATTGCCTGGCGTTTCGTCTCATCCAACTCGCGCGCTCCCTCCACGAACAGGCGATCGATTTCCTTCTCCCAATCCGTCACCACCCGACCGTAGAGCGGTGGCTGCCCCGGTTGTGCACTCTGGTTAAACTGATGCAGCCTGCCAGAACTCGACCAAATATTAAATCCACTGTGCGGCTCCAAACTACCACCGCCAAACCCCCCGACATAGCACTCCCAATCTCCATTCCCCAACCGTTCCAAAATAGAGTTGAAATTCAAGGTTTGCAAATCCACCTTCATGCCAATGGCTTCAAGGTTTTCCTGGATTTTGACCGCCATGTCCACCCGGGTCTTCTCTTCTGCTTTGACCAAGAGGGTAAATTGCACCCGATTACCTGCCGCATCTTCCAATTCATCCCTGGCGTTGTAACGAAAGCCTGCTCCCAACAACAGTTCTCTGGATTTTTGGGGATTGTACTGGTAAACCTTCAATCCTTCCGCTGGTGATAGGTAATAGGGACTGGTCACATACAGCGGTGAATGTTGTACTATTCCTAGATCCCGAAAAATGTTTTCCTTCATCGTTTCGCGATCGATGGCATACGCAACTGCTTGCCGAAAGGCCAGGGTATTGAACCAGCCGGACTTGATTGGATCTACAAGCGGATCTTCGCCATTAGGCTTGCGCGATGCCCGATTGAGATTGAACCCGACAAACCGGGTACTCGGATCGGGGCCACCTTCGTAAATCGTAAATCGTCCTTGTTTCTCCTCACCTTTGAGTAACTCAAAGGCTTCGGGCGGTGTTGATAAATTGTCCAACTCCCCAGCACGAAACTGAATCAGCTGATTGTTGCTGGATTCAATAATCTTCAAGACTACTCGCTCAATGTAGGGTTGCGCGTTACCCCCTTCATCCCGGCGCCAATAGTAGGGGTTCTGGCGGAAGAAAACCCACTGTACTGGAATGAATCGTTCCATTGTGTAGGGGCCGCTGCCAACAATTGTCTGGGGATCGGTCTCAACGCCCCAGGTCGACATATATTTAGGCCGCAACTCAATTTGTTCAAGGGTTTTATCAGCAACATCAGCCGAAAGATATTTTCTGCACTCTGACTCTTCTGATTCCGCTTCGCTCCTCTTGCAAGAGCAATTACAAAACTGGGTGAAGGCTTCTTCGCCACCAAGTTTTGCTAACAGTTCCTTCTCTGGCAATTTGTAGGTTTCAGTTGTCTCGCGCAAGCTATGGGCGGGTAGGATCGGCAACCCGCCAACAAAACGCAAAAACGGTGCAAAGGGTTCCGAAATGATAAATTGAATCCGCTGTTCATCTAGTTTTTCGACTTTTGGAAAGGTGCGACTGAGGCCCACTCTCAAAATATCCTTGAGTCCTGTTGAGATACACTGGTTCAGGTAAACGCTGTTATAGGTAAAAACGACATCGTCTGCAGTTAATGGTTCGCCATCCGACCATTTCAGTCCAGACCGCAGGGTAAACGCGATCCGTTGCTTGTCGGGCGAAATTTCCCAGGATTCCGCTAGATTGGGTTCCAGGTTTCCGGTCACAGGGTTTTCGCTAATTAACCCTTCATACAGAAAGCCAAAAACACTATAGGCGGATTGGTTGAGCGGATAGTTGAATGTTGCCGGGCCGCTGGGCGTGGGAATGACCACCTGAGACACTTTATCCACGGGGGTTGCGAAGCGATCGAGGCCGCAGGCATGTAGAGTGACAACAGCAACCAGTGCCAGCATCATCATCAGGCCGCGACGCCAGAGAGGGGGGAGCTTTATCAGAAATTTCATAAGGTCTATTCTCTAGCAATCAACAATGTGACAGCGTAGGCTGCAATTCCTTCTTCCCGGCCAACAGGTCCTAATTTTTCGTTGGTGGTGGCTTTGATGCCGACCTGGTCGGGGTTGAGATTCAGGACAGTGGCGATGCGATCGCGCATCGTTTTGATAAAAGGCTTCAGCTTTGGGCGTTCTGCCACCACCACCGCATCAATATTACCCACCTGCCAGCCCTTTTCCTGAATCAGTTGATGGACTTGAGCGAGCAACCCCAAACTATCTGCACCCGCCCATTGCGGATCGGTTGGCGGAAAGTAATGGCCAATATCCCCCAAACTCAAAGCGCCCAACATTGCGTCCATAATTGCATGGGTCAAAACATCCGCATCGCTGTGACCCAGCAATCCCACTTCATGAGGAATGGGCGTTCCTCCCAAAATTAGAGGACGGTTTGGCCCCAAACGATGGATATCATAACCATTTCCAATCCGAACATTCATCGCTCAATTATCAACAGCACAACTCTACCCAAGATACCCTTGATGGCGGCCCTGTCATGTAGCCATCCCACAAGGATTGGTAGGTTAGTCCTGCAGAGGTCAGTTTTTTTGAGCGTGCAGGTGGAACCTGGACACTCAAAAAAACTGACTTGTTTACCCGTAACATTTGTGGACACGACTGGGAAGGTTATTTTGAAAGCCTTGCTCAGCAAGGCTTTCAAAATAACCTTTCTTCCCGTCCTGACACGAAGCAATGGGGGGTAGCGTCCCCTTCGGGGGCGCTAACCTTCCAAGTTGTGTGTGGAGGTAGAAGGCAGAAGACAGGATACATCAGGCACAAGATTTTAGGACTTTGAGTTGTAGGATCGATGAAGTGCTGAGACATAAGGGACTGAGACATAATAGTATGTTGAGAGAGTAGAAAGAACCTTCCTTGGGATTGATGCAATGAGACAGACCTGCGATCGCAACTCAAACTGGAGACAAACTGTGCAGCGCTTTTTATTGCCAGTTTTGCTAATTGCTTTGACTCTCCAATTAATTGCGGCTCCAGCCCAGGCAACGGGTGTATATCAAATCCCTCCCTTGTCACCAGACGACCCCACCTGGGTACTTGACGAAGCCAATGTTCTCAGTCGGGCTAACGAAGGCAGCATTAGCAGCAAGCTTAAGAAATTAGCCCAACAAACAGGCAACGAAGTGAGAATGGTCACAATTCATCGGCTTGACTATGGCGAAACGATTGAGAGTTTTACAAATCAACTCTTTGAGAAATGGTTTCCAACAGAGGCAACCCAGTCAACCCAGGTCTTGTTAGTGCTCGACACCCTAACTAACACAACTGCAATTCGGACAGGAGACGCGGTCAAACCGCTGATGTCAGATGAAATTGCTAAGAGCGTCGCCTCAGAAACCGTATTTGTCCCCTTGCGGCAAGGCAACAAATACAATCAGGCAATTGGAGATGCTAGCGATCGCATTGTCGCTGTCCTGTCAGGGCAGCCTGACCCCGGCCCTCCCGAAATGAAGGAAGAAATTTCAGTTGAAAGTACCTTCACTACAGCAGAAGATACAGATGCCAATAGCGCTACGCTTCTAGTAGTCGGGCTGCTGATCGTTGCAACTGTCGTGCCAATGGTAACCTATTACATGTATGTCCGCTAATGTGACATGAATGTCCGCTAATGTGAGTCAAAGCACTCGCGTAGAAAAAACAATCTTAATCCTGGATATAGTCTTCTCCAGCGATCAAAGCCATCTCAGCTCGCATAAACTCCCGTCCAAGATAGGCCGCATGATCGAGGTAAGTCACAGGCGAAGGCGTATCTTTCTGTTCAAATAATTGAATACACAATTCCTTCGCAGTTCTGCCCTGATAAATTTGGGTATGGGATCTTTCAACCTTACCTCGAACGGGAATCGGTTTGCCGGTTTCAGGATCTAGAGCCAGTCCCCTTTCGTCAATAATGTTCGTGAAATGTTTAGCACAGATCTGTCCTGCCTGCCGATCCAGGTAAATCAAAAAATAACCACCCGGATCTAAGTCAATATGGCGTTTAGAGAGTTTGTCGTTAATGATAGCCAGCTCTTCTAAGGTTGGGTTCATTAGCTTCGTGCAAGTGATAGTTAAAAGAACAAATTAGGGATTTAACCTGGGCATGGTTCGCACCTGGATAGCAAGCTCAGCCGAGCGCCAGAGACCTAAAGCTTCATGTTTGCTCGTATTTCTTGCCTGCCAGCAGATACATTCTCTGAATCTGCTAGAACGAAATGCACCGCACCGTCAACTGGGGTGCATGTAGCTTTTGAGCCAGGAGTTGGATTTCCTCACTCAGGGTAATTCTCAATCTAACCCTACCACCATGCATTAGATGCGGAAAACCACCCCTAATCCTCGGGACGTGGACAGAGACAGCAACTTTGGGTATTTTCGCAGCCCTGGAAGTGAGGCGTTCAACATAACCTTGCAAATCATGCCCTAATATCTAAAGATTGACTCAATTCAAGGCTCGGTTGATATGCTTTGAACCGCCGTTTCAGCCTTTAACTCTATAGCATTCCGAAATTTCACCACAAGGAAAGCGGCTATTTTCAAGATAGGCCGAGTTTCGCGGAAAATCTGACGAATTTTTGTTTAATCGCTCCTTTTTGGTATAAATGTCAGGCATAATCGGGGGTAGTCAGTGTTTAGACAAAATAAATGTCAGGCATAATCAGGGGTAGTCAGTGTCTAGCACAAAATAAATGTCAGGCATAATCAGGGGTAGTCAGTGTCTAGCACAAAATAAATGTCAGGCATAATCAGGGGTAGTCAGTGTCTAGACAAAATAAATACTCCCCTCATTCAAAGGAGCAAGTTTCAGGTGTTAGGTTGAATCGGACTTAGATATTTGACAATTTCTCACTGAATGGGTAACTATTTTATGTCCAACTCCTTCATATTTATTCCGAATCTATTCTGACTCAATCAATCTTTGGTGCTTCTGGCGTTAGAGGAATATCGCTAAATGGCAAAAATTTTCATTTCAGCAGGGCATGGGGGCGGATCGAATGGTAGTGCCGATCCAGGTGCAGTTGCAGGCGACACAACAGAAGCCAGAGAAATGGTCCAGATTCGCGATTTGATCGTTCAAGAGTTGCGATCGCGAGGTTTTCAGGTCCCAGCCGTACCTGACGATCTGAGTTTGACCCAAAGCATTGATTGGATTAATCGCAGGGCAGCCAGGGGGGATGTTGCGCTCGAAATTCATGCCGATGCTGTCCGCAATCCCAGCGTTCGAGGGAGCAGTGTTTTCTACATCGCCAATAACGCTGAACGCAAAGGCCATGCTGAGCTAATGTTGCTCGCCTACACTCGTCGCGTCCCCCAAATTCCCAGACGCGGAGCAAAGCCAGACACAGAAACTGGGGTGGGTCGTTTAGCGTTCTGCCGCCAGGTTGTCCCCCCTTCCTTACTAATGGAACTGGGTTTTCTGACAAATCCTGAAGATCGGCAGATCCTTCAAACCCGTCGCCGCGAAGTGGCTCTGGGCGTTGCAGACGGACTCGCTGCCTGGAGTCGAGCCGTATCAGGGGAAGGCCCAACTCAACCCACAGTCTCCAATGCTCCCATCAATATCAGGATCAATAGCAACGATCATGGAGAACAAGGCATTATTGTCAACAACAACGCCTACATTCCCATCGATCTTGCCGACAATTTGGGAGTCAATGTTGCTGAAAATCAAGATATTCCTAAGATCACTTACCAGGGCGTTGTCTATTTCAGGGCAATAGAGCTGCGAGAAGCTAATATTTCGGTCGGTTGGGAGAACGAAACTCGGACTGTCGTGATTCGCTCTATCTTCAAAGGACTCTGTCCTGGGATGATCGATCGCATCATGGGGCATGGAAACACCTCTGAAGTCCAGTTAATGATGTTTCTGAAATCAAGAAACGAGCAAGCCCTACAGGATTTTCCTGACTTGCCCAGACTCTATCGCGAAGAAGCCTCGATTGAAGGGGTCAATTACGACATTGCCTTTTGCCAAATGTGTGTTGAGACTGGATTCCTGCGATTTGGCGGCGATGTCAAGCCTTCCCAAAATAATTTTGCCGGTTTGGGGGCAGTCGGTGGAGGGGCTGAGGGGGCAAAATTTCCCAGCGCTCAAAGAGGGGTACGGGCCCAAATTCAGCACCTGAAAGCTTATGCTAGTGTTGAACCGCTGGTGCAAGAATTGGTCGATCCCCGTTTCCGCTTCGTCACTCGAGGAGTTGCTCCACTGGTGAATCAGCTCAGTGGTCGTTGGGCTGCCGATCCCCAGTACGGAACCAAAATTCTCTCCATCCTCAGACAGCTTTATGAGTCTGCTGGGTTAATGGCTGGATAACCTGGGGGGTGGGGCCTCATCAGATTTGGGGAATGGGCCGTCCCTGGGTAAAATATCAAAAACTGGGAAATGGGAATTACGCGTGACTCAGGATGGCACAACGTCAGGCAACAGGGACGGTGGTTTGCCGAACCCTACTCCTTTAGCCTCTACTTACTATGGGGTATTGGGGCTTCATCCTTCGGCATCAACGCAGCAGATTCGGCATCGCTATCGAGAACTGAGCAAGCGTTACCATCCTGATACTACCGATCTGCCAGCTATAGTGGCAACGGAAAAGTTTCAGCAGCTCAATGAGGCTTATGCAACCCTGAACAATCCATTGCACCGTTCGATCTACGATCGCAAACTCTTTCATTCTCGCTTCAGCACAATTCCTCAAACCGCCAATTTGAAGCAACCCTTTTCCTGGGAAGGAGATATCGAATCTTTCTCTTCTCCTCCTCTGGAACCATCCGACCGCCCTCTTTCATCTGGAGAGGTCTTTGCTCTGTTTATCCTCAGTTTGACCTTTCTAGCCTGCTTGCTCTTGGTCATTGTTGTGGGTCTAATCCGGGGAGATAAGGTAGTTCAACCATTGACCTGGCAGACAGGGGAAGATATGCTGCTTCAATCATTGACCTGGCCAACAGGGGAGGATATGCTGCTGCAGTTGCACGCAGATGCTAGCGAACAGAGCCTATCAGGGCCAAGATTGCGATCGCAATTGAACGTTATCGAGAGGTCTCAAAGAGAGGCAAGATTTGGAACCCTTATTTTGTAAGTACTGCCCTCTGCCCTTTGCTTTTTACCTTGGCTCTCAACCAGGCTAACCCAATTGTCCGATAAACTGCTCCGATCGTCCTACCTCTCAAGAGAATCACCATGCAAGCGATGAACCATAAACCATCTAAACTCTAACTTCTAAACTCTAAACTCTAAACTGGTATAATTTATGGTTCTTCCCGATGCTGATACGCCTTTGTACAACCATCCTCTTCCTGACATCGAAACATGGCTCAGGGATCGCGGCTGTCAACAAGACCCACAAGAACTTCACCACTGGTTTATTCAGCAACCTGAGTGGGAAGCCCAGCTTTGGTTAGATATCGATCAGCTAACCGTTCGCTATCTCGAAGTGGGTGCAGAGGCAAAAGATATTCAACGGTCGTTTAAATATTCCCTCAGTCGTCAAGATATCGAGGATGCAGTTTTTGCGGGTCCTTAGGATGGGGAATGGGGAGCAGGAAATGGGGAACAGGGAATAGGGAATGGGGAATGGGGAACGAGGAATAGAGGTTAGCCATGAACGATGAACAATGAGCAATCCTTCTTCTGCCCTCTGCCTCCTGCCTGACAAAATATTCAAAATCAGATGCGATCGCCCTTTCCTTTCTGCCTTCTGCCCTCTGCTTCCTGCCTTTTGCTATACGATCGAGATAGCCAAATTTTTTAGACCCCTTTTGCATTGGGCCTGTGGTTGTGACCCAGTCTGTTTCTGTTGACGTTCGTTGTATCAATCCAGATTGTCCCCGTCCCTATCCTCAGCAGGGGAACAATAAGTTTTGTCAGAGTTGTGGTGCGCTCTTGCGATTGAATCAGCGTTACCTGCCACTCCAGCAGCTTGGTTTGGGGGGATTTGCGGTTATTTATACGGTATACGACCTGGAAACGCGGACCGAAAAGGTTTTGAAGGTCTTGATAGAAACAGCTCCCAAGGCGCTAGAGTTGTTTGCTCAAGAAGCAAATGTGCTGGTTACGCTCCGGCATGAAGGCGTACCCAAAGTGGAACCTGAAAGTTACTTTCAGGTCAAGTTGCGCGATCGCGCCTTGCCCTGTCTGGTGATGGAGAAGATTAATGGACCAACTCTGGAAGAGCTGTTGCTGCAGCACCCCCAGGGCTTACCCCAAACCGACGTCCTGAAATGGCTGACTCAGGCGATCGATATTTTGCAAGCCCTGCACGAGCAGCAGATTATTCACCGAGACATCAAGCCGTCCAACTTAATGTTGCGCCAGGATATGGGACAGTTGGTCGCGATTGATTTCGGCGGCGTCAAGCAATTGGAAACATTGGCTGCGGATGCGCGGGGGCATTCAACCCGATTGGTTTCTCCAGGGTACAGTCCCCCAGAACAGGTCACGGGCGGGGCAGTGGGGCCTGCTGCTGACTTTTATGCCCTGGGTCGCACCTGTATCCATTTACTGACGGGGCAACCTCCGGGCAAGTTGGAAGATCCGCAAACTGGGGAACTCAAATGGCGCGATCGCATCCCTTCCGATCCCGATTCTCCTCCACTTGACCCAGGTCTGGCCGATCTGCTCGATCGCATGGTGCAGACCGATGTCCGCCAACGCCCGGCTAGTGCCATCGAAATTCGCGCCTGTTTGCAGCAACTCGACTCTGTCCCAGCCAGGGTGGGACGTTCCATCAGACAGGTCGTACAGGCGGGGTTGAGACGGTCTCTAAAAGCCGGGACAGTTGCGATCGCAACCACCAGCAAAGCCACCCTCAGCCTCTACCAGGCTATTGTCGCAGTGGTGATGGCCTTTCTGGATACCTTTTGGGCCATGGTATTGGGCGGCGTCGGTGGCGTACTCGGTGCCCTGGTGGGATTCGCCCTCACCGTGTGGACGCCCCTGGGACAGCAACTCGCTCTCTTTCTGACCGAGCAATTGCAGCAATTAGCCCCCGATCTTCCCGGCGCGATCACCACAGAATTACTATTATTTGTCTTCGCCGGCCTCGGCACCGCCATGGGCCTCACCGTCGCCAACAGCTTCGATCAACAACAGCGCTACTGGCTCGCCGGCTTAATGGGGTGCCTCGGCTATCCCATCGGCGGCACCTTCTGGCAGGCCATCGGCCCCGAACGCGGCCTGATTTCCCTGCTAGGCTTACCCGGCATCGCCACCGCCCTGCTCACCCTCGGCCTGGGCCTAAAAAGCCATCAACTGCTTCAGGCCACCGTTGCAGCCGTCGGCACCGCAGTCATCTTTGCCGGGCTGACCCGCTTTCAGCCCGACCTGCCCGATGTCAATCTGCTGGTGGCATTCCTGGCCAAGGCAGCGACTCTTCTAGAGCAGCCCGATTGGAGCCAACTGAACGACAGCCTGATCTTTTTTGGCTTGGCTGGCGTCGCCCTCGGCGGTTGCCTGGGCGTCAGCCGCTACTTGATCGTGCCCTGCAGTCGCTTTATGGGCTGGAACTAGGGCCGAGTTCGTTATCTGCCAATAGGGAATTTCGAGATGCGATCGCAAGGCTAAAACAATAGAACGGGTGTATCCAACAGTTGGGGGAGAAGCATTCAGCTCTGGCAGATCCCCCTAAATCCCCCTTAAAAAGGGAGACTTTAAGACCGGTTCCCCCCTTTGCAAGCTACGGTGTACACACAAGTCTATCCCAAACGTCATCCCAGATCTCATAACCCCTGCATAGCAAGGGTTATGGTGATTTCAAGGTCATTGTCAAGAAAAACCACTGATTGAGAAAACACCATAGTTTTACAGGGAGTTCAGGGAACTTAAATTTACCCTGAAAAGGGGACACTGAGTTTGAGGTCAACTTGTGTGTACACGGTAGCCCTTTGCAAGGGGGCTAGAGGGGATCCGATGGTTTCTCATCGGAATAGAGGGCCTTTATCTCTGTACTCCCCCAACCCCTGGATGCGCCCCAACAGAACCTTGCGGTCTCCACAACAACAAAGGACATCAAATCAACCTTGCCCCTCAAAAATTTCAGCAATCGCTCCATAGGAGCGTCTTATCAATAATCAGAACTAAACAAGCGAGTCAGTCGCAAAACTCTGTCCATTTTGGCATCGGGCGTTTTGCCTCTGGGAAAAACTGCACTATTCAACCTGGACAGAGTGTCACTGTTTTTGAGGAGGATCGAAACACCAATGTTGAAATCTGCATTTTTGAAATTCAGGTCTTTGAACTTGACTGCGATCGCGCTCATTCTAGGTCTAGCCGTTCTCATCGGCTCCCTATCAAGTTTCGCAGTAAGCAACGCCGCAGCCATATGCATCCCCGTCGTTCCCGGCCAAATTCATCGCTTTATTGCGGGTCAGGATTCCTGCCTGACCCCTATGACAGCAACCGAAATCAACCGCAAGCTCAACGACCCCTTTGCCACAGCCCTGCTCCGTCAAGGGATCTTTCCCCAGAGCGTCAGCGAAATCGCCGACGCGATCGACAATTCCGAACTGACGTTCCAACGCTCCAGCTTTGCCCTGGGCGAAGGAAGCCAGATCGAGGCTGCAGTCATTGACCGCAAACAACCCCGGAATCTGCGCTCCGTCATCACCTGGGAACAACGCAGGAACAACCCTGAAATCCTACTCGCTGCTTCCTTAGGCGGTAACTCCAACGTTCACCAGATCATTTCCCAAGATACCCAAACCAACAAATTCAATTTTTACGAGCTGCGCCGACAGCGGCAAGCCAGCGAAGAGACTCCCAAAGTATGGACATGGACAGGAGACTCCACCCTGGCCCAGAACCCGCAAACCATGGGGAAAGGATGTTTCAGCTGCCACCACAACGGCGTATTGATCATGAAAGAACTGCTCAAACCCTGGAACAATTGGCAATCAGAAGACGCAACCATCGCTGGTGAAAACGTTGCGGAAGCCGTTGCCAACGACCCATTTTTCAGAAACCAGGTCATTAATGGAGGGCAAGCGTTAGAAAGAGCAGTCAAAAATGGAGCCAGAAACCATTATCGTCAATGGTTGAACTCCCATATCCAGGACAATGGCGATACCATTCAGCTCAACGACGTGAACGAAATGCTTCGTCACCTGACAACTAACACCACACTTAACTTTGAATCCAGTCTCACCCAAAGCGACATCAATAAGACAGACTCAGCAAACCGCCAGGAAATTTCCAGAATTCCCAATAACCTTTTCCTCTGGGACAGCGCATTAAAACAGCGGCCATTGGGATTGAGCTATCGAATGCCAAACCTCAAAATCCAGCGAGCCAACTACGATGCCTATCTGACACAACACCAGTTCAAGTTAGTTCAAACCGAGTCGAGCCTGCCAGACAATTCCAACCCGTTGTACCAGGTAAACGGCTCTACCCATTTTTCATTCTTTGTCCCTGTTCCCTCCTTTGAAGACGAGTTCATGTCGACGGAACTGCGTCAGCGCAACATTGTATCAGACAAATTCATCGTTGCCCTACTGATGGTGGACTTCAAAAATCCCGTTTTCTCCCAGAAACGTTCCAGTTTGCAGCAATACGCCGATCGGATTCCAACCGGCACGATTGTCAATGGTGTCAGTAGCGTCCCAGAAGACTTTGCCGTCCAGGTCAGGACCGCCATCAACGAGCAACCCGCCTGTGACCCCAATCATCTGGACGACTGCACAGCTGAAGCACAATTTCTGTCCCTTTGGGATCTGCCAGCCGATCGGTGGAAGACCATTGCCGAGCAACGCATTCAGACCTATCTAGACAGCATTACTGCCCTTTCTCCAGCCGAACAGTTAGACTGGCTGATGCAATTAAGCATCAAGCGACGAGACCAATTCCAATCCTGGCCAACGCTCTGCAATTTGAATGAGTTCAACTTGCTGATTCCCCAGACCGATCTGTCCCAGGTTCCAAGACCAGTCTGCCATTGACCCCTGCCCGAACGATAGCATTGGTTTGCTCAAAGAACGAAAAAACGGTCCAGATCCCCAGCGTCCATTGGCAATGTCTGATGTGTTCCAGGTAGAACCAGAATAGATGCCAGACCTCTAAATCGTTCCCCAGTTTACCAGCACCGCTTCCCAGGGCAGGCTAGTCTTGAATCTAGCCCCGCCCCCACCCTGCAGACTGATTTTAGAATCCCCGCCGCCTGGTGCTTTTGTTTTTCCTGATTTATGCCCCAGGGCAATCAACAAAAAAATTTCAGCAACTGTGCTGCAGCATCGTCTTATTGTCGTGCGGGACTTCAAACCAGGCCCTCAAACCTTATCCGAAGTCCACTTGCAACAATACTATGAGGAATATCACATGAAGACTTTACCCCAATTCGATCCTCCTGCAAACCAGGATGACTTTCAACCCGGAGAAGAACAAAAAAGACGAACATTTCGAGCGCGATGGAACAACAACCTCAATCGCTTTACCGAGCAAACGCTTCAGAATGACCCCTGGACTAGCACCCGTCAGATTGCCCTGACGGAGTACTACAATCCGCTGAATATTGACATCTCGGAAGGTCAGTCGACAGGTGCCATCGCTTGGAGGGCATTTCCGAGACGCCTTGAGCGGTTCGGCCAGGATAGACACAAGTACGGTGACGAAGGCCCTCCCGAATCTGAATCTGATAATCCTGCCCTGGATACCTCGCCACGGGGCTGGCAAGATGAATACTGCGAGTGGAGCGTAACCCGCGACCCAACAGGCAAGATTACGAAAGTCATGTTTACCAGTGAGAACCGGGAATACTGGCATGCGCTCTGGGAAATTGATCCTGAGATTGTCCTGCGTCTCTACCAGCAACTGGTGGGCGACCAGGTACAGCTTGAAGACCTCTATCTCAAGGACAGGAATGACAACCCAATTATTGACCGGGAAACCGGACGCCCTGCCTATGATGACCGCAATCAGTGGAACAATAACACCAGGACAGGGGCTGTTCATCTGATTAGCCCTCCCAATAACCTCAGTGCCGAAATCTTTTTGGCCGGTCAGGCAACCCTGCTTCGGCAAACTGCTGATGGCCGCCTTATCACAGACAACAACGCACTGATTAATTGTAGTCGGTACGGTAATCCTGGACGCAATAGCGATCCGCTGATTGGTGGGTCAGTCAATGCGGCGGTTCGCGGGGAGAATCGGATTTCGCTGGAGAACCCCGCCGGTCTCTACATTCAAACACCAGATTTTGGCAGCTACGTGACCCCAGACGGGAGCGATGCCTCTGATTATTTTCGGATTGTCCGCGGTCATCAGCAGCGTCCAGGCGAGCCTATGGACTATATTCTCCATGCTGTGTTTGAGGTCCCTCCAGATCGGGGATTTACCGTTAGCGACATTACGATTGACGGAGAACCCATCGAGTATGGCTCGCAGATTGTGGAGACGATGGATATTGCTCTGGTTGGGCTGACTTTACCCCCAGTCGATCTACCTCCTGGAGCACTCTTGTGTCGCCCTAGTCCTGGAGGAAGCGGGCCTCCTAATGAAAACAGGCTACCTCGTCCTGTGATTTTGCGCGATCTCAATATGCTGCTTTCAGCTTCCCGTGGAATCTTGGATATGCGAATCGAACCAGGAACAACAGTTGAGAACGTGGCGCTTGTTGCAAGCAACATCGATGAAGGAACCACAATTGAGTTCATCGGAGCACCAGGGATCTCTGTTGAGGGATTACGATTTGAGTCTGATCTCTTGATTTTCACGATGACTGCAGCAGAAGATGCTCCCCTTGGCAATCGATCGCTGCTTTTGACTGACTCAAAGGGGTTTCACGGGCCTGCTAGAGTTGCCATGCTGGAGGTCGTTGCACCAGGGACCCTGGCAAGCCAGCAAAGCCCTCGGCTGGCGACGCCTCCCCCATCTGCCCCTGTTCCCTTCATAGAGCAAAACGATGTCTACTTCATGGGTAGCTTCGGTCGCTAATCTTTGACTGCTCCTGCTCCAGGATGGGTTTAAGCAGAGGGTACGGGTTTCGTCCTGGCCGACGAAACTCGTATCGGTCTCCATAAGCTGGCCAGCATGAAATGCTCAGGATAATCCCTGGACGCACAATCAGATGACGATAGTCTATGAAAACAATGTTGCTTGATAGTGCATTCAATACTGTCTCCGAGCCTCAGTCAATGTCGTTTCTAAAGGTATGCAACACCATGAGTCAACTTAAAACGCTTTGCCTTGCATTGATTCTTAGCATTAGTTTCGTCTTTTTCGGAGCTGGTCAAGCCCGCGCAGCTCATTGGACTCTATTTTACGATTGGGGCTGCACCAACATTTACGAACAAGCCAATATGAACATCGAAGATGATGGCACCTGGACGATGAACAACGATCGTTATGAGGGCCAGTGGTTTCAGGGGGCTGGGATATTCGTATTCCAATTCAACGGAGTAGATGTCACCTACGCTGGCAACCGCGCTGGCCAAGCCATCATCGCTGGCATCGCTCGCAGCAACACTGCACCCAACTCTGCCTGTTTCTACATGCTGCGGTCTGGCGGACTGAGGTCGAACAATAGCTTGCCTGTTGGGAGGCGTCTAGATCCTGCAGGCAAACGAATCTAACCTAGCCCCTGGGATGGGCACAGGGGGGTGCCCTTTCCCATCCTACGCGATGTTTAGTAGCGTCCGCGGATGGCAATTTCCTCCGCTCGCTCATTCAACCGGGTCAGAACCTCCGTATGAGCTAGATTTGGCTCATCCTCAATACTCACTAATCCCAGACTAATCGGGGGCATGCCTTCGGGTAAATCGACCCAGCGATACCAGGTATACCCAACAATGCCAGGATGGGTTAGCGCCCGTTTGAGAGACTGTTCGCCATTCTGCACCATGCGTTGAACGGGTGCGAGGCCCCCTGCCGGTTCGTCTGGCAGCGGTCGCTCCGCAAAGCGCCGATGTCCCCAACTGAATTCGCCGATCAGCACCGGCAGGTGCGTTGCCTTATAATAGATATCTATGCGATCGTACATGGCATAGCGGTAATTATTGGCAGAGACAACATCCACCCAGGGGCGTTTCGTCGCCGCCAGGACAGCAGTTCCAGGAGGAGCACCAAAACGACATCCCAGGATTAGATGATTGCGGTCGTAGCGATGTATCGCCTCAGCAGTGAGTTGAAAATAGCGTTGCGCAAAGGCTTGAGAGAAGGCCCGGTGGTCTGCCAGATATCCCTGGGAAACCAGGGCCCGCTTTTCGCTTGTCCACTGTTTAACCCGATTTCTGCTATCGACTTCCACGTGCCAGTCTCTAGACAGCTGCGCCAGACTGTTTTGATGACGTTGCAGGACAAAATTCCACGCTGCCAGGTAAGCCGCTCGACCCCGCGAAAGACTGAGGCACTTTTGCAAGAGTGAAGGCTGGGTATCCGATGCCAGCGGTACGGTGGAGTCGAGCGGACGATCCGAACGATTTCCCTGATTCCAGGCCAGTTCGTTATCCGTAAAGTAGCCCACCAGTAGCTTACTATGCTGCTGCGCAGCGACGAGAGTTTTTGCTTTGGCATCAATGGCCCTGGCCCATTCCCCATCAAAGACATCCGGTAAACGGACGCCATTTGCCCGAATGCGCGGCCCGACTTTGAGGAAATCAAGGTTGATGGTGTAGGGCATCCCCCGATCCCAAAATTCTTCTGTTGTCCAGGCTCCCAAGGCATTAAACTGCCAGTTCCGCAGCCGCTGCAACGTCGTCTCCCGAAAGGCCGCCGAATCCTGGCCATATTTAGCTTCTACCACTTCCGTATACGGCCCAGGCGTCTGACCGCCAAACAACCCCGATCGGTTGACAGAGGAGACCCCCTTGAACAGAAACGGCTGGTTATCGGGGTCAATCAACCACCACCGCCCAGTCGTAGATTGACCAACGCGAAAAAAACCGGGCTGGCCGTTTACGGTACTCTCGTCGATGCGAACTGCACCCGGAATAGAGGGGGATGGATTTGTCTTCTGTGGGGCCAGAGGGGAGGCTACCAGAGCCAGAATCATCACCCCCATCGTCAGGGTAATGAAGACACGGCTCGTGCGAATCTGTTTTGCTATCCAGTTGCGGAATCGTTGCATTGCGGTCCCTCTAACGACAGGGGTCAGAGTTAATTGAACCACAATACATACCCCAAGTCCGGTCATCCAATTTGCTTTCAGTAATTCCGCATTCGGAATTATATTGCAGGGGTTCAGTGAATAGAAGGTTAATCCATAACAATTACCAAGCAGTGTTTGCTGAATGTATAACTAGCTGCAGCAAGTTGCAGCCAACAGTTACCGTTTGAATTTGGCATTGCTGTTGCTTGGCCAGAGCAAACGCATCTTGTCAATAAGATAGGGCTTTATTGAGAAAATTCTCAACTTCTAGATCTTATTGACAATTCGGCTTCCATATCTAGTGCTCATTAGATTTTAGAAACACTAAATCTGTCTATGCACATTGTGGCACTTTTGCTCGTGCGATTGCCCTGGTTGCTTGGCTGGAGCAATTGATTCAGGGGCTTTTAGGATATTATAATTACCTCACTGCTAATTTTACGGGTGCTTCTTATGAACTTTCGGATTTCTTCGCTAGTCTCTATAGTAACGTTAGGCTTTCTGACACTCTTTACCAGTTTATAGCGCTTCGATCAAGGACGGGTCTCTGGGTGCTACATTTCAGAATCTTGATGAAAGTAGTACAGGACTTGACTCAGTATTCAATGAAGTAGGCTTAAGCGATGCAGCAGTTGATCTGATTGATGCCATAGTCCAAGAGGTTTTAGAAAATATTATAGGAATTGTTATTCCAGAAGATAGACCCTTGATGGCTAAGGATTTTTCGGTTGTTAAATCGGCTCTTGTATTAGTTGCATGTGCTGATGGTGATTGCAAAAAAGGTCAGTCTGTCAGTAATGAAAGCGTCAGTATTGCCCGGACGAGAGTTGAAAAAACTGGGGGATTTGGATCAAAGGCAAGTATTGATGGTGAATTAAAACAGACTTTGTTGAACAATCCTGCTTGTGTAGGGAATCAATTCAGGGCAGGAATAGCAGCGATTCAGTGTTCATTGACTGCTGATGCAGCAAATAAGCCGGGCGATATATTTGTTGCAGATACAAGCGCTATAGCATTTGGTCTTCTTTATGATGGAGAAGATGCAATTCTGTTGAGAGCTGGTCTTGAAGATGAAGGGAAGATATATAAGACTCCTGAACCTTTAACTATACTTGGCACATCCTTAGCTTTAGGCTTTGGAGTACTTCTGAAAACAAGAAGGAGATTTCAGGTGAAGAATTCCTGAGACCAGTGTTTTCTATTAGCCTGGGATAAAGAGGTTTGAGATCGTGATGGGAATTGGAAATGCGATCGCACTAAGGCTTAAAGAGACAATTACGATGCGATCGCACTAAGACATTGCCTTGAGAGTTGTAGATGCGATTCTGCTGCGATCGCAGTAAGACATTGCGTTGAGAGTTGTAGATGCGATCGCATTCGAGCTGTAGTATCGTACAATTATGCTATCATAACGGCAATTCCATAAGCTTAATCGCACCTGTGTCATGATTGAAAAAGAGTCGATAACAATTTCAATAGAATCTAGAGGTAAAAGAGACAGCCGAAGCAGTATTCGAGCAATCCGGCATGACGAAGAGCGAAGCCATAGAATCATTTTACCGTCAGGTTGCCCTGACAAAGACAATGCCTTTTGTTCAGAGAAACCTGAATTGCGAAACGATTGCGGCAATACAAGAACTAGACTCAAAAGACAGTTTAACAACTTACAATAATTTTGCTGAGCTTCGTCAGAATTTAGGATTACAAATTGATCAAAAATATTGAATTGACGCAACTCACTAACCAACCAATTTAAACTGTTCTGCAATATAACCAATCCGGTCAACAATATCAGCAACGTTACTAATGTAATAATGATTTTCGTGAACAGAAAGTGTCAGATTTGCCAACAAGAAAAAAGACCACACTTCACCATCGGTAATGATACCGTAAACCTTATCTTGTTTGAACTGTTTTAGCGTGGCATACATCTCAGCAATACATTGCCCTAAACCCTCTGAGAGACTACTTCTTTTAACCTCAACAATTGAGATAATAGGCGCAATAAAATCAATATCATCAAGGCTTAACGCACAATCGTATTGGCCACTTAAAGCGTGAGGCAAGCCCGGGGTTTCTTCGGATTTAATCTCCACTTGCGGCTCAAAAAAGATGCCGAGATTATAGGTATCGCTCGCTTCCCACAAAATGCGAGACACCAGAAGATTGCCCCGGGTCGCTTCGTTATCCGATTTGGACAGGTTAATGCGAGCGTTCATCCTGTTTGCTGCTGTCTGCAAATCAGGATAAAACCGATCCGTAGGTTGAAAGGTACGAAATAGATTTTCATTTTTCAAAATCTGGATATTAAAGATAGCTTTCAACTCAGCGGCTGAGTACTTTTTATATTCACCAAAAGACATAATCTTCCTGATTATCTCACAGCAAATTCTGTATGTTTGCGGGCATAGGGAGGTTGAAACGCCAACACAATGTTCTGGTTCAAAGCGCTGCAAAGCAGCGCGATAGTTGAGAAATTGGTCCAGAGCCGTATGGAACTCTGACAACAGTGAAGGGACTAAAAAACCTTCGATCTCGATCGCAATCCGTCGATTTTGCTTTTGTGCAGCACTTAATCGTTCTGCACCCAGATCGATTAAGTAATTGCCGCAACCCTATCTTAAAAGCGAACGGATCGTGGGTAATCGTCCATCCTTCTTTCTCTAGTCCAACTCTAACACTTTGATGATATAGATCGCGAGCTGCCCTATCGCCTCAACAAAACAAGTCTAGTTTCTGTTGTCGGTCAACGATTTTGTAGGTTGCTGTTTGATTGACTGCGACTTCGATAAAGCGCTAATAATCTTTTCCAGACAAACTTCGGAGCCAGAAGAAATGACCCAACCAAGTTATATACACCACCAATATACTGAGCCTCCCCAATCATAAGACCAGCCTTACGAAACATTAATCGTCCCACTCTATCGGCATTCTTCTGCCACCTTTCCCATACAGGAGCTTGCTGCAAGATCTGGTTAAATTCCGTCAAAGATATTTCAGGTTTTCCTGAGCGTCGTCGAGCAGCCATTGCTTCAACATAGCGAGTTTTGAAATCCATATCGTAGAATGTTTTAAAAGTTCCTGCCTGACTGTGAATGCGGTATTTTATTAACGCCCGGTTAATCACTGCTACTTTGTAATTCTCCTCAAATCTTAGCAGTAAGTCGTAGTCGTCGACAGGATATAGGACCGGACGATAGCCGCCCAACGCCAGGAAACTTTCTCTGCGAAAGCAAATTGCACTATGGGCAATACACCCATAGCGATTTGCTCGGTAGTCACTGACTGCTTCTGTCGCTTTGACTTCATAAGAGCCAAATGCCTTACCGCTTTCGGTCATTCTGGAAACAGCGCTCAGAACACAGGCATAGTCCGGATGAGCAGTCAAAAAATTAACTTGTTCCTCTAATCGACAGGATAAAGCAACATCATCCTGGTCTAAACGAGCAATCAATTCGGTATCAGCACTTTCTATGGCTCGATTCAGCGAAGCACATAAGCCCATATTGCTTTGAGATCTGACTTCCACACGCGAGTCCGTCAAAGTCTTGAGATAATCTGAGCTGTTATCAGTCGATCCATCATCAACGATCAAAAAACGGAATTCTTGATAGGTTTGATTCAAAATAGAATCAATAGTTTCTCTTAAGAAAGGCATGCCATTGTATACAGGCACTATGACTGTCAGGGTTGGTTTCATCATCAAACCTTGGTTGAGCGTTTTATATCATTTCTCAAAAACAGCCTTTTTCAACTGCGGCTCAGTCATCGCACCACAATCGAATGAGAACAATGCCTATCAATGTCATGCGAAATGATATAGAGTTAGTGGACATCATACAATTAATCTATCAGAACGCGAATGGGATTGAAACAATCAGAACGCGATCGCGATCGCAATACCTAACCCTATACATTGTACTTATTATTACTTTCTGTCATCGTCTTACAGAACAACATGAAAACATCAAAGACTAACCATTAAAAAAAGCAAAATTGATGAGAGGAAACCATGCTGGAAGAACGTTTTCAACGACTAAACGCCCTGGCGAAAATTAATTCTGCTTCAAAATATCTTGAGATAGGCGTAAACGATGGGACTACTTTTAAACGGGTGGATGTTTCCTATAAGGTCGCTGTCGACCCGAAGTTTCGGTTTAATGTTCAGGATTATGCCAATGAACAAACGATATTCCATGAAGTAACAAGCGATTCATTTTTTTCCTCCCATGCTTCAAAACATGGCAAATTTGACCTGATATACCTTGATGGACTCCATACTTTTGAACAAACACTGAGAGACTTTCGGGCTTCTCTTGAATATTCACATCAAGAGACAATCTGGTTAATTGATGATACTTATCCTACGGGTCGGTTGGCGACCCTGCCAAGTCTCTTGCTTGTGAGAATCGTACGCAGACTACTGGGCATTAACGACAGACGCTGGATGGGCGATGTGTTTAAAGTCGTGTTCGCAATTCACGACTTCTTTCCTCAATTCAGCTATGCCACATTTCCTGGTCACGGTCAGACTGTGGTTTGGCCCATAGCTCGGGATAATGTACATGCCACCTGGAATTCTCTAAAGAAAATAACCCGTCTTGGCTATGAAGATTTTCTGCAATTTCGAGATTCCCACTTGTCAGTTATGGAACCCTCTGAAATTCTTGAAATCTTGGAGGAGGGTTTGAAATTGATTCAGGAAGCGGCGTGAAATTTGATATCTAACACGACTTGTAAGGTTATTTTGAAAGCACTGATAAGATGTCATAACAAAGAGGATGCTGAAAACTTGGCGAAACAAATTTCTCAGCATCCTCTCTCAAGTCGTCTTATCGCAGTGAGTGCAATGCGAGCTGCTATGAGAAAGATGAACTTTGGTTGTCAATCTCTGGCTGGGTTTAGAACTCAAATGTGGTGCGAATCGCACCAATGACAATGTCGCCATTATCGCTATCGTGGTCGGGGGCAGTCAGCCAGATGACGGCTGGAGTAATGGTGATATTGTCATTGACCCGATATTGATAGAAGGCTTCGATGTGGATTGAAGTTGATTCGTCATCGTCGCGGATGCCAGGAAGATCGACGCTGGAGTCAATCACCCTGGGTTCCATACCGACGATCAACCCACCCAGGTTTCCTTCTTTACCCAGATCTGGCAGAGCTAGCGTCACCGCCCAGTTCAACAGGTCGTAGTCACCTCGATCGATCTGCCCATCGGCATCGTCGAGGACGCTGGCTGCAGTGTAGCCTGCCCAACCTCCCAGAACAACGCGATCGCTAACGCGCCAGGTAAACTCCAGACCGTAGGAATTGTTGATGGTAGGCACTGCATCGCCCAAAAGTTCTTCCGTAAAGCCTATAAAATTAGCCCGATTGCTGCCGGAACCAATATCAGTATTGTAGGAATTGATGTAAGTGAGGGCAAATTGGAAGGTGTCGCTCGGGGAAAACGTCAGTTGTCCCATAGCACCATAGGGGCCATTGAACAGGCCAAAGCCATCTGCGGGGTTACCCGATTCTGGAGCCAGGTAACCTGCACCGATGGTGAGGAAGTCACTGACTTCATGGCTGATGCCAAATCCAGCTCCATCCAGGAAGAGGAAAATGGGAGCGCGGGTGCCGAAGGTGGTGAGCGCCCCCAAGCCGCCGTCGCCATCCAATTCGTTTAGCGTCGGTGCGAAGTCGTCGGATGCACCCGCGCTGGTGACAATCACGGCTTCAGTGCGATCGCCAATGGGAAAGGCGTAAAGCATCGCATCCAGAACCACATCATTATCGGTGCCACCAGCAAAGAAAAAGTCGCCTTCTGGGGTAAAGGTAGACGAGTCAGCCAGGGCACCGAAGCTGTCGGCCTGGAGGCGCACGCGCAGCAGGTCTTCGCCAGTAAAGCTGGTTTCGAAGTTGAGCCGGGTGCGATTGCCGAAAGCAATGACTTCCTCTACATCGCGGCCTCTGACATCGATTTCATCGCCTGTCAGCGCACCGCCCAGGGCAAACACGGCTTCTCCAATCAGTTTGGTGGTGGTGGAGAATTGGTTGGCTTCTATTTCAGCAGTGCGGGCCTCCAGGGCATCCACGCGACCGCGCAGGGTCGCTAACTCCGCAGCAAATTCGTCTTGCAATCGTTGCAGAGTGGCCAGATCTTCTTTTGTTGCCAAGTCGGCGGTCGCCGCAGCGATCAACTCGCTGATGCGATCGAGGCAAGCATTCAATCCGGCGGCAAATTCGTAACGACTCATAGCCCGGTTGCCTTTATAGGTGCCATCGGGATAGCCTGCGATGCAGCCGTAGCGCTCTACGAGGGACTGTAATGCTTGAAAGGCCCAGTCTGTCGGCTGCACATCGGATAGCTGCGACACTGAAGTGACTTGGCCCATTGGCAGGTTTTGAGCTTGGGCAGCCTGTTGCCGAATGCGTCCTTCGCTGTAGCGATCGATTTGCCCCAATAGCGCAGAAGGATCGACCTCTGACACAGGTTCTGCCGATAGATTCGTTTCCAGGTGGTGTGCTGTTGTTTGATCTTGTAGTGACTGCTCCAAGCGTTCTGCGGCTGATACCGTAGTTTGGACCTGTTCGTGCGACTGGGATCCGACTGTTTGAGTTAATCCACTTGAGGGCGCGAGTTCAGCAGCTTGCGCTAGCAGAGTTGCATTTTTGGGGGAAGATGTTTCTGCGAATTCAGCTTGACCCGTTGCTGCTGGTTCTGCTGCAGTTGCAGCGACCGTGGTTGCTAGTGCAGCACCTAGGATTGCGGAACTGGTTAATATCGTTTGTCGAAATAACCGAAATAATAATTGCGATCTCATCTTGACTCCTCACTCACTTTTTACAAATCGAAATCTTCTCTTGAACGCTGCTGAAACTCTCTAAGAACGATTCATGCCTGCATTCCTTTGAGACAGGCTCCATCTTTCTCGTATACCTATAGGATCTACACCCAAACCTTGCCCGCACAGTCTCAAAAAATCGATCTAACTTTCAAGTTATGTGGAAACTTTATAAAGCCTATTGCTCCTCGATCTTGACTATCAACGCAAAAGTGATAATAGTTATCATTCTCGTTTTTGTCAAACACAAACTCTCTCGCTAACCGCAGGGTCGATACCTGGCAACAGGCTTACAGGGAAAAACGAACTTTGTCGTTGACTTAGATTAGATGATTGCTTGCCTGGCTAGATTCAGCAATGGTTCGGATCGACGGCAAGAAAGTACCTCAGGCAGAAACTGAGGCTCGCCGCTCAGCTCTGCGTGAGGGACAGGTGTGTTTAACAGTCAGGTTGCGAGAGTTTATTGAGAATTAGTTTTGATAGCATAATTGACTTAATGATATATGGCAAGCAGTTAACTGAAAAACTTTATAATCTAGATCTACCCTATAGATAGGGTTTACAGAAAAAATAATTGAGATTAATACTGAATAAATACCTCTTAAAGAGTAATATAAATAGGAATATAAATAAGTAAATTGATTTGGATCGAGAAGCAAACAATCCCAATCTGCGCCAGCAAGCGGCTTCTGCCTATGGAAACGACATGAGCGTTACCAATCCATTGTTTCCAGACCGCGATGGTCAGATAGATATTGACGAACCAGCCTTAAAAGAAGCTACTGCTTACGTCCAAACTCTAATTGTGCCCGCTCGCACCTTACTTGACGATGACAGAGTTCAGCGTAGTGAGAAATTCTTTGCCAGTGCCAACTGCACCGTTTGCCACATACCGTAGTTATAAACTAGCGAACGTAAAAGTATAAGGCGCTGGTTAACCAGACCAATCATCCGCAGTAAGACAACTTTTATCACAAAAGCACAGAGTTCGCGAAGAACACTTTGTGTCCTTTGTGCCTTTGGGGTTAGAAAAATCATTTTGCTGACTGGAAAGCAGGATTGATTTCCACTCTGCACAAAATCGTTTTGTCAAAACATTAACTAATCTTACGAACAACACGTTCTCATCTCGTGCAGTTGTTCTAATATAGAAGCGTCAATATGATAAATTTTTGCTTGTGCTAAATCAGTTCATGTAATGAAAGCGAATCATTCTATAGCTAACCAACTTTCTCTTTTAGGATCCTTTGCAGAAACGGATCAGAATCAAAGTGGAATTCTTGCTTTGCCTGATGCAGAAGTAATTATCCAGCATCATTTTTTCCATCAAAATGAGAGCGATAGAATATTTTCTAGATTGTATCAGAATGTAGCTTGGAAACAAGAAAAGACATTTTTATATGGGAAGCAAGTTGCTTTGCCAAGATTGACAGCCTGGTATGGAGATACAGGGAAAAACTACAAGTATTCAAAAATAGTCATGGAACCTCAACCCTGGCTTCCTATTTTGGAATATATCAAATCTAAAGTTGAAGAGAGATGCGGCGAACATTTTAATAGTGTTTTACTTAACCTCTATCGCGATGGTAGAGATAGTATTGCTTGGCATAGCGACGACGAACAGGAGCTGGGCAATAATCCAGAGATCGGTTCTCTCAGTTTTGGTGGAACTCGCTCTTTCAGAATGAGGCATAAATTCCAAAAAGGCATAAAATCTAACCTCCAATTAACCCATGGTAGTTTATTAATCATGAGGGGAGAAACTCAACATTATTGGCAACACCAAATTCCAAAAACTCGAAAACTGACTCAACCAAGAATAAATCTTACTTTTAGGAAAATCTTGGATTAAAAAGTTCTAATAAGTCAATATAAATTTCCGCACAGAACTATTTCCAATAATGCCTGGAAGCGAGGTAAATATAGCGGTTCCCGTACGATTGAAGTACATGAAAATGTGCCCCTGCCGAAGGCAGGGGCACATTTCTACACCTCACTAGCCTGAGAATTGCTATAGATCGATCGAGCAACTTTTATTTCCTCTCAAATTTTACGCAGGACAACATCATTGTACGTTCGTCCTTGGAAGGCAAAATAGATCAGTTCAAAATTGTATTCTATACAAAATTCGTTGGTCGCCTCAATCACTCCATATTTTATAAAATCTGAAGGCCCAAAAAAAATGTAGTCGTTCATCGCTATCAGGCCATCAGGTTTCAATTTCAGCCGTGTAGCCTCCAAATCTCTCTTTACCCCTTCGTAGGAATGGTCTCCATCAATATACACCCAGTCAAAATAATCATCTGGCATTGACAGAATGACCTCAGATGAATCACCAAGATGTATAGAGACCTGGCCACTGAGTATCTCTTGTGCAAATTTCTGCTTCGCAATTTCTATTGCAGTATCGCTGATATCAATTAAATGTAATTTTGCAGGCTGCGTTCTTTTCAAAATCCCATTTGAAAAGCCACACTTCCATATGCCTAACTCTGCACATGTTGCGTTTTTGGGCATATGGTCGAGCACTTTACTGCGATTTTTTAACACTTTGCAGTTCCGAATATGTTTTTCCTCAAGCGATTTGGCGGGGGGCCACATTGCTCGTCGTTGCTCTGGTGTTAAGTCTTCAAGATGATTTGCGATTTTTGTTTTGTCCAGGGAATTGTCGTTAGAGATATCGTTAATTAATTCATGGGACATCGATCTTGACCTCCAAGAGGTTAATCATGGATCGCTTTGGCAGTGTATAACGTAAAAATTACGTTGTTAGGTTCCATGGGTTAACCATAATCTGCTAAGGGATGCGATCGCGCTACTCGTCCGCAAATTCATAGCTCACTTGCTCAAATGAGTCGACAGCAAACACATAGAGGAATCGTAGAGTCTTATTGCCTGTATTGCGGACTCTGTGTTTTGCGTTTCCAGGAATAAACACAGTACTGCCAGGGGAGACTGGGTGTGGGCGATCTTCGATAGTCACAATGCCTTCACCTGAGAGCACATAATAGACCTCCGCCTGAGCATGTTGGTGGCACGCAAGTGCGTCTTTTTCGTCCGGTGCAAGTTCAGCGATACCAACGGTGAGGGAGTCTGTTGGAGTACGATCGGCACTCAGCAAGGTTCGCCACTGCACATTGCCGCGAGTTGTTTTGCCCCATTGTTCGATAACGCACTCACTCTCCTGGATGCTGAAAGGCTGAGAAATCATGATTGTGTCCTCTGTTCTAGCTGTCTAACCACTATGAAAGTTTCCTCGCAATCGTTTCAGTGTGCAAAAGCTTCTCCGAATACGTGCGAAAGCTCTCATCAGGAACTGCATCTATTGCTCTAAATCGGCTGTATCAGTTTACTACAGGATTTACAAAGAACGTCATATTCTCAATAAGGCTGGAATAATAGAGTAGCCTTCTTGATAATTTTTTAAGTGCGCTAAGTTTTTTTTATAAAAAATTCCTTTAAGAACAGGATTTATGGGGATTGTTACAAAAATACAAGGACAAAAAATGCCAAATTTTATTGAAAGAGATTATCATTAATCTTGATCGGAATCCGATGCCTTGACTCTCACAGGCAGGATTCTCTCGCTGCCTTCACCTATTGGTAGCGAAAACTTCAATTTTATCGAAGGACTCATTGACAAGACGTAAGTCAAGGAGACAGATTGTAATGCAAACATACGACAATTCATCCGTAAAGTATGACTGGTGGGCTGGCAACGCCCGCTTCGTCAACTTATCGGGTTTGTTTATTGGCGCTCATGTGGCTCAAGCTGCGCTGATAGTCTTTTGGGCTGGTGCTTTTACGCTGTTCGAACTTTCTGCTTATTCCCCTAACCTGCCAATGGGAGAACAGGGGTTGATTCTGCTCCCTCACCTGGCGACGCTAGGCTGGGGAATTGGTTCAGACGGCCAAATCGTTGACACCTATCCTTATTTTGTCATCGGTGTCTTACATTTGATCTCGTCTGCAGTGCTGGGGGCCGGGGGCCTTTTCCATACGCTGAAAGGGCCGGAAGATCTGTCTAAAGCCTCTGGGCGTGCGCTCAAATTCCATTTTCAGTGGAACGATCCCAAAAAGCTTGGTTTTATTCTAGGACATCACCTGTTGTTTCTAGGCGCAGGGGCGTTACTTTTAGTCGCTAAAGCTACAGCCTTTGGCGGTCTTTACGATGCTGCCACTGGAGCTGTTCGAGTTGTCACACATCCGACACTCGATCCATCCATCATCTATGGCTACCAGACCCATTTTGCCTCGGTTGATAATTTAGAAGATCTGGTGGGGGGGCACATTTATGTGGGTTCTCTCTTAATCTTTGGAGGAGTCTGGCATATTATCAAAGAGCCCTTTGGCTGGGCTAAAAAGCTGCTCAGCTTTTCAGGAGAAGCCATTCTGTCTTACTCCTTAGGAGGAATTGCACTAGCTGGATTTGTCGCTGCATATTTCTGCGCGGTGAACACCCTGGCGTACCCGATCGAATTTTATGGGCCCGTGCTGCAGGCAAAACTGGGTATTATGCCTTATTTTGCAGATACAGCGGTGCTGCCGGAAGGGAGCCACACTGCTCGCTGTTGGCTGGCAAACACCCATTTCTTCCTGGCCTTTTTCTTCCTTCAAGGCCATCTCTGGCATGCGTTACGGGCAGCTGGGTTTGACTTCAAACGCGTTGAACGGGCCTTAAATGCAGTGTCGTAAGCACAGTTTGCAACATTGTGCTCGATTGGTGCATTGGTGCATTCAAAATAATTGAGGGGAGTCAGATTTTAGCTGACTCCTGCCAAGGAGAGATAGTCCTCCAAGAGTAAGAATTTTTGAGCGTGTGGGGTCATCTGTACGCTCAAAAATTCTTACTTGCGCATCACCACCCAAAATTCGTCGTTGCCTCTATTTTATTTGAATCGTGCTTGTAGCCTGTAGAGATATTCCTGGTCGATCTCTACAGCTTTTAGAATGCATCCTATGTTTTTATGAGGTATGACAAAAAATGAAACAGACGAAAAATAATTGATATTATTTCTCAATAAGTGCTATATTCTCTTTAAGTTGTCATAGTCAAGGCAGGGCGAATCCTTATCCTCTGCCTCTCTCCTCTCTCCTCTCTCCTCTCTCCTCTCTCCTCTCTCCTCTCTCCTCTCTCCTCTCTTTATATGGCGGATGGTTTGGAGCTTGTCTAACCCTAAATCAGGATCGAGAGTTTTCACAGTGGTGTTGTTTTAGGGAAATATCAGGCTTCATTTAATGAGATCGTTCTCAATAACTTCGATCGTTTTTAATCGGAATCTCAGATTGAAGTCGTTGAATATTAGTACTGCCATGCAGCAGCCCAGTCCTTCAGGCAGATTCCTGGAGGACTTTTTGTTGGTTGTCAGCTCCACTTCATTCCTGTTGAGGTCCAATGTTTTGTTTGTTTGAGCATTCGTAGCAGATTTCAAAAGACTGCTTGAATTCAAGATTTTTTGTCTGACTCAAAAGGGTTTGGTCATTTAAAGGGCGATCCTAAATCAGGATAAATTTATAATTGGATGATTGGTTTCGCTTGTCAGTTGCAAGAGTTTGGCAACAGATCCTGAGAAAAAGCTGTTTTGCGGAGACTTTAATCCATAAGAAATTTCAATAACTGCGATCGCATCGCCGTCTTTATCTCCCGGCCCATAATGATTCAGTGTTAGCCTTCTGGGGAACTGAGATTCGGGTGGAAGCACAGCCAATTCAACGCGAACTAACAGGACGCATTGCTGAAAAGGCAAAATTTGTCACGATTTTGCTTTTTCTCAGCCATGAAGTCGTTCGCTAGAAATCATAAACTTCCACTGCCGTAAGGATTTCAGGAATTTTGAATTTTGCACTCCCGAAATGTTGCTCAGCTTATTGACAATTTATCTCATCGAATTTATGCTCGTGAATAGGCATTCTTGTTTTTGAGAACTATTTTCAATTATTAGGCTTGAAGTCCTGATACTCCAGAGTGGCTCTTATGGCAGGGACTGCTTGCGGAATGCTAGTAGGTGCCTTCATTGGGGGGTACTACGCAATCTTGCGTTACTTGTTCTAAATATTTTGACAGAGTTGCGCTTGATTTTGGCTAAAAAAATTGACGATCGACCGGGAGAACTATTTTCTATGGCGATGACTCAGAACCTCGTCCAAGCTTGGGGAGATATTTCTGAAAATCCAGTGTTGTTAGAAACGAATGTCACAACGCCAATTAGCGAAGGATTGAATATTGCCCTGGCCAGTTTTCAGGCACTCTATCTCCAATATCAAAAACACCACTTTGTGGTTGAGGGCAGTGAATTTTATATGCTCCACAACTGGTTTCAGGAAAGTGGTGATGATGTACGAGGGCATGTTCACAGTATTGGCGAACGGCTGGATGGTTTGGGCGGTGTCCCTATTGCCAGTTTCGCAACGCTAGCAGAATTATGCTGCTTTTCACCAGAACCAGATGGCATTTTTAGTGCCCGGCAGATGCTGGAGCACGATCTGGCTGCAGAGAAAGCTATCATCGAACTGCTGAGACGGGTTGCAGCTCAGGCAGAGAGTTTGGGCGATCGGGCTACCCGCTATCTCTATGAGGGAATTCTCCTCTCTACTGAAGACAGAGCGTTCCACGCCAGCCATTTCCTGGCTTCGGATAGCTTGACGCCTGCTTTCAATCCATAGAAATGTCAAGCAATGTCAGTGGAAGACGATTGTGCTGGTACTTAAACGGGTTGTTCTTGAATAACAAGACATTTCCGATGGACTGGAGGCTGCCAGTAGAAAAGGCGAGATACAACCAACATGTTTCGAAGGGTGAGTTGTATCTCGCCTTTTCTTCCCTACTGACCTGGACAATATTCATTTCTAACCTGCAGCATTCATTGCTTCTATATCGTCGGCATTTATATCGTCGGCCTATTGTTAATTGCTAATTCGGGAAGGGTTTAGAGATTTCAGCCACAATCGTTAGGAGACTTTTGGGAGAATGCGAATGGAATCAGTAGAGGAAAGTTCGGATCTGAAGTGGAGCGATATTTGCATCGATCCGATCGATCGCTGGAGCGTTTTTTATCGCCTGCAGCAGCTTTCCATTCCTTGCCGGTGCGATCGCGGTCAGCCCCTCCAGGTTCAAGTCAATGGTACGACAGCAGCAATTCAGCTCTGGAGCGCTATCAAGCAAGTGACAGCGTCCCGCAAAGAACACCTGGAATGGTTGGAACGGTGCTGGGAGGTTTGAGTAAGATGAAACATTACGAGCTGATGCAGGGGAATTCTCCCAAGATTTCGATTCAGGGACGATATTTAGGGGGAATTACGTCTTCTAAAGGGCATTTAAAATGGTTGCGGATAGAAACCGAGCGAGGCGAGCAGCAGATTAAGCTATCGAAATATATTGGCTGTACTCTATCCCAGGAAATCCAACCAGGGGCTGAAATTCGGGTATGGGCGCGACCCAAAAAAGATTATCTCAAAGCGCTCATGGTTGTTCCCCTGAACCCCAAGTTAAAGATAGAGCCACTACCAGAGCTATCGCGACAATTTAAGCCTTTAACGATTCAGGTTTGCCAGAAAGGGGGCTGCCGCAAACGCGGCGGCGCGAAAGTCTGGGCTGCACTCCAACAAGAAATCGAGGCTCGCAAAGCTGGATCTACAATTTGCCTGGAAGCCACGGGTTGCCAGAAAAATTGCAAACAGGGCCCCAATATTTGTTTGGGTCCCAAATCCGTTCGTTACAGTCGCGTTCAAACCAGTCAGGTTCCCGTTATCCTGGAGAAACACCTGCTAACGCAACGCTGATGTTTACTCTGCCTAAAACAGAAAAACAGCCTGAGGCTATTTTGACTTTATTTTAGGGGGTAACGTCACAACTTTGTGCCCGCTTAAATCTTGTTTTCTTTGCCAGTAAGCGAACATAGCCCGCAAATCGTCGTTAAACGCTTTGGCGTGGATTTCTCGGATGCGATGAATTCCTTCAATAATTTCATCTTTCCACATGGTTTTACTGGCTCATCAGTTCATAAGACGTACAAATGGTTGGCAATTTATATCCAAAATCAAGACAAATTTCTGAAAGTTTTCTTTGGGTTTGAGCTTTAGCAATATGTTTAGAGTTCCATGTTAACAAGGGGGAGTCTATAGGTAGGGTGGGCATGTCCTAATTGCTGCTGTTTTATCCATGTGAGATGACCCATGGGAAACGATCGCCAACCGAGACTCTCGCGGTGGGCAGTGCTCATCAAAGTACTGCGTTCAGCATTTTTGAACGCTCAAAAGCGCTGCCCACCCTACACGAAGGATCTCCTTTATTTCTAGACTCCCACAAACTCTGAATGCGCCCGGTTATGCCAGAATCTCATCTTTCCGACATTATTTTAACTCTCCCATCAGTTTACAAAGCGTTTTGCTCTGGCCAGATTGCTCTGGCCAGAATGACATTGCCTTGGCTTTATGGAGTCTGCTAGCAAAATATCATCGATTTCGCTCTCGTTTGTTCTTATAGAGACATCAAGTTTTGGTAAAGTGAATGGCCTCAATCGTTGAAAGCTGCGTAAGTTCTCTTTGATGAGCTGTACTCCGAATCTGGAATTTAATACCATGGGATGATGGGGAGCTGTTGGGGCAAAAAATGATTTGTTCCTGACCAGGGCATTGGGATTTTAGCAATCCAGGCTCTCGATTGATTCGGATGGGCACAGGCAAACTCAAAGGAGATAAGGTGGCAAACATTTTAGTCACAGGGGCAGCGGGTTTCATCGGGTTTCACTTGAGTCAGCATCTATTAACCAGAGGCGATTGGGTGATTGGACTGGACAACTTGAACGATTATTATGATGTTTCTCTGAAGCAAGATCGCCTGAACCAATTGTGTCAACATACTGCATTCAAGTTCTGCAAGCTGGATCTGGCAGATCGCGAAGGCATGGCGCAGTTGTTTACTGATGAGGGTTTTGATGTCGTTGTCAATCTTGCTGCGCAGGCAGGAGTTCGCTACTCTCTGGAGAATCCCCATGTTTACGTTGACAGCAACCTGGTTGGTTTTGTCAACATCCTGGAGGGATGCCGTCACTCTCAAGTCAAGCATCTTGTCTTTGCGTCTTCTAGTTCAGTCTATGGTGCCAATACCCGGATGCCGTTTTCTGTGCGCGATAATGTTGACCATCCGGTCAGTCTTTATGCTGCCAGCAAAAAAGCCAATGAGTTAATGGCCCATACTTACAGTCATTTGTATGGTTTGCCGACAACGGGGTTGCGTTTTTTTACGGTTTACGGTCCCTGGGGACGCCCGGATATGGCGTTGTTTCTCTTTACCCGGGCAATTTTGGCTGGACAGCCTATTGATGTGTTTAATTATGGCAAGATGAAGCGGGATTTTACTTATATTGATGACATTATTGAGGGGGTGGTTCGAGTCGTAGATACGATTCCACGACCCGATCCGGACTGGTCAGGGGATGCGCCCACGCCGGGTACAAGTAGTGCTCCTTATCGATTGTATAATATTGGTAACAATCAACCCGTTGAACTGATGTACTTTATTGAGGTATTGGAGGCTTGTTTAGGTCGAAAAGCTGAAAAGAATATGTTACCGCTCCAACCTGGCGATGTATTAATGACCTATGCTGATGTGGACGCATTGGTGCAGGATGTTGGCTTCAAACCTAATACGTCGATTGAAGTGGGAATTGAACGCTTTGTGGAATGGTACCGCAACTATTATTCGGTTTAGATTGCTGCCATGGTTCTGTTTCTAGCCCTTTCAAGTAACAGCAGTGAACTGGCACAGTTAATTTGTTGTAATAGAGTTGGGTGTAAAAAAAACTGTAGTTCTTATGCAATAGACTCTACAGCACTAAAGTGCTCGCTATGAATTTGCACAATTTTAAGCGTGCCAGGCCAGTAGTTATATCGTTAATAGTGACACGACTTGGAAGGTTAGCGCCCCCGAAGGGGGCGCTAACCCCTATTTCTTCATGCCAGAACGGAAAAAGGTTATTTTGAAAGCCTTGCTCCGCAAGGCTTTCAAAATAACCTTCCAAGTCGTGTAGTGAAATGACACAGCTCATTTGGTGCATTAAGACTCAAGTTGGCAGCGGATGAAACTGAATGTAACAGATGTGTACTCTATGAGTCTCAACGGGATAGCTATCCGCTACATCCGTTCAAATCTGTTGCCAACTATTGCATAATTTCAGGTGTGTCAGACCAGTAGACTATAATTTGGGAGACTGCTATAGCGATTCAGCGATCTCGCTGCAAGTTTATAGGGGGGAGCAGGCGTTTGCCCAAAAAGCTTTGCAGCAGTAGAGGGAGATTGTGCATTTTGTATCATTTAGCAGTACTCTCTACCAGGTTTGCCTTCCCTGCCCTCAAGGAGTTGGAGATTATAAACGAGATCCCGAATCAAAAGGCAATGGCGACGCAGACGGGCAGCTCGTGGGATGGGTATGACGGTAAAGGGTGCAGGTCGGATGCTAATTTTGGGTGTTGTTTACCTTGGTTCGTTTCGATCGGGCATTTAACAGCTGGGTCGGTTGCTGTTTCGTATGCGATCGCATTGTAGAGATAAGCCAGGATTTCCATTACTCATTCTCCAATAACGTTCTGAAGTAGATGCCCCCTGAGCCTATCAAGGGGTCTCCGAAATCGGAGAGCACCCTCGATCGTCGTTAGATCCTATGCGGTAGAAGCCCTTGGATGAGATACTGTTCAGTAGAAGCTCCTAGACAATCGAGGAGGTAATCGCTTTGCCTTTCCTTTAGTCAGTGAAACTCCTGTCACAGTCAATCCTACACTTCCCCTATATCTTAAGATAGATCCAGTGGATTTTTCGGATTTTACGTAAACCATATCAAAACTTCATCAAAAATTCATCAATTCCACTGAGTTAAGGTTGAGCAGAAGGCGGGGGCAGGGGGAGCGTAATGGCTTCGGCTTGGCTGGGAAGAGTGGCTGCGATCGCAGCGGGCACTGACGGTTGCGCAGCGATGGACGGTTGAGCATAGATAGACATATCCGGAAGACAGACCAACGCTGATTCTTGGCTATTGTCCAGATAGATTCGCTTTTCAATCGCGACCCGATAGCTCGCACTCAGTTCCAGTTCAATGGCATCTGCGATCGCGGTAATCAACCGATGATGGATTTCTGGCCACAGATCGGGATGTTCCAGGTAAGGATTCATTCCAGGGAAGGGGAATGACATGGGGGATGACCTCGCGATCGCAAAGCTCCTAACATAGGCAGTCTATCGTTACATTTTGGCATAAAGGGAAAGGCTAGGAGTGGCGCTCTCTTAAGACTGTTTTGAGGGCGGCTGATATCATTATGACGATCGCAAATTTGTGACATCTCTTTTGTCATCAGGGAGCGCGATCTGATCATGGAAATGAAGGCTCGATTCGCAATGATTTGAGGCAGAGATAAGGAGGTAAACAAAATATACATTCTAATTGGCTGAACTCCTTGGAATTCAAGCATTTCCCAATTGCGCTATATACAATTTGTTTTGTACAGGTACCGATCGACCCCTCCTGAAATTAAATTTTCTCATTAAACTGATTCAGCATTTGGTATAAATAATCTTAAAAAATAGGACTTTGTCATGGGACAAAACTTCAACCTTGAAGCGACGGTCAAAGAGGCTTTAAATGAAGCATTAAGAGAGCGCGGTCATATCAATATTCTGATTACTGGTCGTACTGGTGTCGGAAAAAGTACGCTCATTAATGCTATCTTTCAGGGCAATTTGGCGACGACAGGGCAAGGTCGCCCCGTAACTCAGAATACGAGAGAAATCAAAAAAGAAGGGATACCTCTTTCTATTTTTGATACTCGCGGGCTGGAGATGGCCGATTTTTCAAAAACAGTGGAGGCTCTACATTCATTTGTCAGCAAGCGTAATAAAGATATCGATGTAGGCCAACATATTCATATTGCATGGATTTGCATAGCGGAAGACTTGCGCCGCGTTGAGCCAGCGGAAGAAGAACTGGTCAAAATGTTAGCTGATTATATGCCTGTGATTGCCGTTGTTACCAAATCGCGATCTGATGGGGGATTTCGCGCCAAAGTTCAGGAACTACTACCACTGGTAAAAAATGTCATTAGGGTTCGTGCAATTCAAGAAGAGCTAGACGAAGGATATGTATTGTCCCCTATGGGATTGAGCGATCTGGTCGATTTGACCATGCAAGTTGTTCCAGAAGGGTTGAAAAGGGCGTTCACTGCTGCGCAAAAAGTAGATATCAAGCTAAAAAAAAATCAATCCCACACGATAGTGGTGGCAGCAGCAGCGAGTGCGGCCAGCATCGCAGCAACCCCAATTCCATTCTCTGATGCCGTTGCAATTGTGCCGATTCAAATCTCAATGCTTGCTGGTATATCAGCAACTTTCGGTTTGTCATTCAACGAGAGTTTCCTCAGCTCGATCGTCGGGAGTCTTGTTACTGGTACAGGTGCGACGTTGGTAGGTCGTACAATTGTATCAGGATTGCTCAAGTTCATTCCGGGTATTGGTTCCATTGCTGGAGGAACAATTGCGGCAGCAACGGCAGCAACACTCACGAGTGCGTTTGGAGAAGCATACATTGCTGCTTTAGAGATGCTATTTATCCGTAATAATGGTGAACCGCCCAAGTCCGATGATGTTGCGGCAGCTTTCAAACAAAAATATGAAGGCTACGCATCGAAAGGATAAACAAGCGATTCAGAGCAATAAGAGAGGCATAATTTGACGCAACCTTCGCGATCGCAACCAGCATTAGCTACGACATGAAAAGTTTGCCAAAACACTTCTTTATTTCCGATTCTCCGAGGGGTCTCATGATAGTATTCCCAAGGATTTATCCAGCCAGGTCCAATTAACCTACTAGCATCGCATAGAATCAGGATAGCACTCTAGGCAGCGTTCATTTTCTTTGGCCAGAGCCTGGGTAACAGTTTCATCAGCATGCTGTGCGATCGCACAATCCCCAAAGCGACCAAAACCATGACTCCAACTATCAAAATTCAAGAACTGTCCATCGCCGTTGTGGCGACAAAACACAATCCCACATTTCTGACATTGGACTTTCTCAAAGGCAGCGGTATTGTTCCCACAGACTGGGAAGTTGCACGCTTTGCGCTTATCGATCCGCAAACCGGACAACTCGCATTTAAAAACGGGATCAATCTGATTGCTCAACCGGGTAACATCACCTTCTCAGAATCTCTGATCAATCAGGCTATCGGCAACAAAGCCATTGAAGACGTACAAATTCCCACCATTGCTCGCAAATACGTTGAGAAGCTTCCCCAACTAGACTATAAAGCGATTAGCTTCAATCCCAGAAGTTTTCTGACCTTCGAGAGCGAAGCTGGGGAAAACAATGGCAATGCCGACACGGCAGAAAATGCAGCCCGCACCTACATTGTTTCCAAACTGCTCGCTCCCGGTTCCTGGCTGGAACTGGGGCAACAACCGGTTAAGGCCACCATCAAGTTGAGTTACATGCTCGATGGACACCCCTTCAATCTGACAATTGATGAGGCAAAATTGCAACTGGCTGACCAACCTGCTCAAGAGGCGATTTTGCTAACCGGGAATTTCCCTCGTAAGATCGCGGGAGACACATCTGAAGAGCAATTGCAGAGCCTCTATCAGTTGCTCGATTGTTGGCAGCAACCCTTGGATACTTATCGGGAGACAATCGATCAAAGATTTTTACGTTGACCCAGAAGACATTTGAGCACCAAGGGCTTATCAAGAAAGAAATGCATATTTTGGGGATTGCCGAATCAACGGTTATTCCTATCTAGGTAGGATGTGTGAGCCGACAGGTGTGTCACACCACTACGAAGCTTGGAAGATTATTTGGTAGTCCTTCCTATAGAGGTAATGATTTTTGAGCGCGCAGGTGGAACCTGCGCGCTCAAAAATCATTACTTGTTTACCACTACCGATTATTTTGAAAGCCTTGCGAAACAAGGCTTTTAAAATGACCTATTTTTTAATGCTGGTACGAAGAAATGGGGGCTAGCGCCTCCTTCAGGGGCGCTAACCTTCCAAGTCGTGTGGATCCCCAATCGGGTACCTGACTGAAACGGTTACTTGCAGATTGGGTAGGTTAATCTTGAAATGAGAATTAGCTGAACACTCTATAGAAGCGCTCATTTTGCGATCGCAACCTTCACCATGAACCACTCACTCAACCTGCCAAAGCAGCTCCGGGAGAGAGTCGATCGAGAAATCCAAACCGGAGAATTCATCCGCTGGATTGATCAGCCCATTCCTCGCATATTCGATCTTGCCTCACTCCCAGCCGTCTTATTTGCGATTCCCTGGACGGCCTTTGCAATTTTTTGGATCTGCGGTGCAGCAGGATTTAAACTCCCCGATCTCAGTCAGGGTATCCAGCCAGAACATCTCTTCCCCCTGTTTGGCGTACCGTTTGTCCTCGTTGGTCTGGGAATGCTCTCCAGCCCCTTTTGGGCTTGGCGCAAGACACTGAACACCGTCTACGTCATCACCGACCGACGCGCGATCGCATTCGAAGGAAATACAGTCAGAAGCTACGACCCCGAGCAGCTCGGCAACATCTTCCGCAAAGAACGGAACAACGGCACTGGAGACGTCATTATCACCACTCGTCCCTGGAAGGATAGCGATGGCGACGAGCGCAGCCAGGAGATTGGCTTTATTGGCATCCGCAATCCTCAGGAGGTGGAACGGAGACTGCGAGACTTGTACTCGTCAGCCCAACACCGCTAATCGCGATCGCAGATCGTTAACATCCCTTGTCTCCAAGATTAACCTGAAAATCAGAACAATCATCCCCTAAAATGCTCTCTGCTATACAGCAAACCTTCTGTGTAATACCTCAAAAAAACAAGTATCATCCCAAAAATCTGCTGTATAATTTGAGAAAATTAGGATGTTATCCAATTAAATCTGATGATGTTATCCAATAAATCTGATGTTGAATAAAATAGTTAACCCACACAGTCATATTCCTCTAGAACTGGCTCATTTAGGATATTTTTCAACAAAGTTTTTGCCATCCCAGAAATAAAAAATCGGGACAATTTTACATTGTTTCAGCAATTGAATGATTGACTACGAATCTTTAATTAACTTTGTTATAAATTATTTGCATTTTTTAATTTCTAAATTGTTAGTTTTATCCGTAATTAATCTGTTTTCTAAAGTTGAGAATATCAGTGGCATTTGGGCAAAGTTTTTAGTATGGAACTAGATAGTGATACAGAATTCATTGATGCCAAAAAATTATCACTTAATGAATGGCTCTATCTTGTATTTGAGACAAGAGAGAGTAATTTTATGAATTGCTGCTTCCCATCAAATTCCCATGAAGAGAAGTATATTGCCTCCATCAACACTAGAAGTAATCGAGAAATATATAATCTAATTGAGAAATTTTTAGTCCCTTCAACATCGTTTGGAATAGATGAGCAGAGATTAGCATTTGCTATATCTGAGTTAAAAAAACAAGAAGATCCAATGGAGTGGTTAGCAAACAAGCCGTATTATATACGTCTTATTTTCTGGGTTCAAGATAAAGACCATTCTCCACCTTGGGAGGGCATTACCTGGATTTTAGAGTTGTTACCTGACCATCCTAAAAAAGCCATTAACGTTATTGAAAACTATTTAATTGGTCATTTCAATATGTTGCCTGATTGGCGAATATCAGGTTTATTTGATGCAATTACACTTATTCGTGCAAAGTTTATTGGAACTCCTGAGAACAATCGGGATAAAATTCGATTTTTATTAGAACTTGATTATCGGCAATTTGAGCATCTTATTGAAAGACTATACAACAGAATGGGGTATGAAACCGAGTTAACATCGGCTACTAGGGATGGAGGACGCGATGTTATCGCAATACAAAATGCCCTTGGGCAAAAAGAGATAATAGCGATTGAGTGTAAGCTTTATAATCGTATAGTAGGCGTAGAAATTGTTCGTGCTCTTAGAGGGATTGTGGAGTACGAGGGTTTTAATAAAGGTCTTTTATTTACTACACACCGTTTTTCTGAACCAGCGGAACAGCTAGCTATTAGAGACAATATTATTGAATTGGTTCCTGGAGAACAGCTTATCGTATTACTAAATGAAAACTTTGGTATAGATTGGCCCCTCCACTTAGAACGGATTATTCTTGCCAGTGAGCGAAGCAAAAAACAATAAATGTATATCGCTTTGGTTGGCGCAGGCCGTCAGAGTAAGTAGGATTACAGATATGGTGAAGACTAAATGTTTGGACGCTTTGCCAAAGGATAGAGTTTTACGTCAGAATAGATAATAGAAAAGTCGTTTTCTAGGTCGGACATCATCAATGACTGTTAACCATTGGGATTTATCAGTTGAAAACCATAACGGTCAACTCACACTTGTGGTTGAGGTCAAGCGTAAAATCAACGCCTCGCCAGAGTGGGCAGCCAGACTGCGACAAAATATCCTGGCACACGGAACTTTTCCAACCGCGCCGTATTTTATGATGGCCTTTCCAGATCGGTTTTATTTGTGGACTGATGCTGAAGTCGCTCATCTAGATCGAAGCGAACCGACTTACACGATCGATGCCCGCCCTCTCCTTCAACCTTACTTTGAACGGGCAGGTGTTGCCGCTGAAAAAATCAGCGAGCATAGTCTTGAACTCATTGTTGCATCCTGGCTGGGAGAAATTATTCATGCTGAAAAAACTCCAGAAGCTGCGGATAAATCTCAGCGCTGGTTAATTGATTCAGGCTTATACAATGCTTTAGCTGGGGGCAAGTTCGAACATGGGGCGGCTGCGTGAATATCTATGTCGAGACTAATTTCGTTTTAGAGTTGGCGTTTGAGCAAGAGCAGTGTACGAGTTGCGAGCATATTCTACAACTTTGTGAAATCGGTCAGGCAAAACTTATCATCCCAGCTTATAGTTTTGCTGAACCTCACGAAAAATTAAACCGTCAGGCCAGAAGTCGCCGGAATCTACAGCAGTTGCTAGATGTGGAATTACGACAACTCTCACGGACAGCATCCTATTCGAGTCGTATCAAAAGTATCCAAGATATCGCGAGTCTGATCGTACAAAGCAATGAAGAGGAACAACAGCGTTTTGTTCAATACCGAAAACGATTGTTCAATATTGGAGAAGTGATTGCGCTCACCGTTGATATTTTGATCGAGGCAGCATCTTGCGAGGACGCCTATGATTTGAGGCCACAAGACGCTTTCGTTTATGCATCAGTTATCAGCCACTTGCGGCACTATCAGCCACAGAATGCATGTTTTCTAAATCGAAACTCGAAAGACTTTGATAATCCTGATATTATTGATGCACTCAAACAATTCAATTGCAAGATAATTCCACGATTTGATAGGGGTTATAGTTTTCTAAAATCGAAATTGTCATCAAAACCATAATCGACGACGTTCCCCGTCGCCGAGATCGGTCTTAAACCGAAATTGAATCTGTTAGGGCAGACTATCACCTTTATTCCTTACAATCACCAATGAAATAGACACCTATCTTTGTACGAATGGCTTCAATCGAGTTTGGGGTGTCATGCTACCTTGAGGATAGAAAACACACCCCTTGTAACTGCCTCTACTATTGTGGGTCTCAACGTCGAACCAACTTCTTCGCCAACTTCCGCAGGCGAATCGACTCTGGGGTCACTTCCACCAGTTCATCTGGGCCAATGTATTCCAGCGCCCGCTCCAGGCTCATTTCTTCAGGAGCCTGCAACTGCACCAGCTCGTCACCAGTCGAGGAACGATGGTTGGTCAGGTGCTTGGTTTTGCACACATTCAAATCCAGATCCTGGGGCCGATTGTTCTGGCCGACGATCATGCCTTTGTACACCTTCGTACCCGGGGTGATGAAGAAAGTGCCCCGATCTTCAGCATTTTTCATCGCATAGAAGGTAGAAACACCTTCTTCAAAGGAAACGATAACGCCATTACGGCGGGTTTCCACTTCACCTGTGAGCGCACGGTAGTCGAAGAAGCTATGATTCATGATGCCGTCGCCGCGGGTCAGCCGCATGAACTCGCCTCGGAAGCCAATTAAACCGCGGGCAGGGATGACGAATTCCAGTTGAGTGCGGCCATTGCTGCTGACGCGCATATCTTGCATTTCGCCCCGTCGCTGTCCCAGACGCTCAATGCAACTGCCGACTGCGGCTTCAGGAACATCCATCACCAGACATTCGTAGGGTTCGCAGGGCTGGCCGTTGACTTCTCGATAAATCACTTGAGGTTGGGAAACCTGAAACTCGTAGCCTTCGCGGCGCATGGTTTCAATTAAAATTCCCAAGTGCAGTTCGCCACGACCGGAGACAAGAAATTTATCGGGGGAGTCGGTTTCTTCGACCCGCAGGGCTACGTTTGTTTCCAGTTCCCGCAGCAGGCGATCGCGCAATTGTCGCGACGTGACAAAATCACCTTCCTGCCCGGCAAAGGGGGAATCGTTGACAGAGAAGGTCATCTGCAAGGTCGGTTCGTCGACCTTAATCAGGGGCAGAGCCTGGGGTTCGTTGGGACAGGTAATCGTCTCGCCAATGTTGGCACCAGCGAAACCGGCAACTGCGACAATATTGCCTGCTGAAGCGGTGTCGAGTTCGACTCGCTTTAAGCCTTCAAAGCCCAACAACTTGCTAATTTTGGCTTTGACGATCTTCCCAGTTTCCGTGACTAGCGCGGCCTGCTGACCGGCCTGAATTGTGCCGTTGTGGATGCGGCCAATGACGATGCGACCCAGATATTCTGAGTAGTCCAGAGTGGTCACCTGCAACTGTAATGGTTTGGCAGCATCACCCACTGGGGGTGGAACATGGCGCAAGATGGCAGCAAATAGGGGTTGCAGGTCTACTGACTCCGCTTCCATGTCTTCCTTGGCAAAGCCTGCTAGCCCTGAAGCGAAGAGATAGGGAAAATCGCACTGGTCGTCGTCTGCGCCTAATTCGATGAATAAATCCAGTACCTTGTCGATGGCTCCGTAGGGATCGGCCTGGGGGCGATCGATTTTGTTGACCACGACAATCGGACGGAGTCCCTTTTCTAACGCTTTCTTCAACACGAAGCGGGTTTGTGGCATGGGGCCCTCGTTGGCATCGACGATCAGCAAGCAACCGTCGACCATGCCGAGGACGCGCTCGACTTCACCGCCGAAGTCAGCGTGACCTGGGGTATCAACAATGTTGATCAGGGTGTCCTGGTAACGGACTGCAGTATTTTTGGACAGAATGGTGATACCGCGTTCCCGTTCCAGCGCGTTGGAATCCATCACACAGTCAGGCACGTCTTCGCCTTCGCGGAAGATGCCGGATTGTTTCAGTAGAGCATCCACGAGGGTGGTTTTGCCGTGATCGACGTGGGCAATAATGGCAACGTTGCGGATCGGGAGAGTCATGGGTAAAGGAAAGGTTAAGTAGCAGAACTTGGAGTAAATTTCGATTTTCGTAAAGAATCCTTAATAATTCTAGCTTGCCTGTTCCCCAAACGGAAATTAAAATGCCTGCACCCATTCGTAAACTTCATATTCGGTCCAGATGCCATTCTGCCAGTATGGATCTGCTTCCACTAAATCGCGGACGGTTGCTTCGTCTGCAGCTTCATAGACGCCGAACACTTTGGTGGCATCCTGGGTTGGGCCGAGGGTGATGAGCGTTCCTGCTGCTTTTTGGGCAGCCAGTCCGTCTAGGTGGGCTTTACGGTAGGGGGCGCGTTTTTCCAGTACATTTTCACAGTAGCTGCCCCACATGACATATTTAGGCATGGTTTGGTTTATTGCTAATGGTTCATGGTTCGCGGTTCATGGCTAATTGCCGACGAATAAAGTCTAACTGCTAATTGCTTAACTCCTGAGATTGACGCCGAATTTCTCTACAAGTGTGTCTCGGATTTGTTGATGAATGGGTTCGACGTCGGCGTCGGTGAGGGTGCGATCGCACGCTCGATAAACCAGTCGGAAGGCCAAACTGCGCTGCCCTGCCGGGACATTCTCGCCCTGATATTCGTCGAACAATTCGACTGACTCCAGCAAATTCTCTTCGGTTTTGCCCCGAGCACAAGACCGAACTACATTGTGGATGGCACGTTCCAACTCTGCCACTACTATTGTGGTGGGTGCAAAGAAAGCCAGATCCCGATCTGTTGCTGGGTAGGGGGCATACGGAGAGAACAATGGGATGAGGTTGTCTCTGCGATCCAGCTCCATCAGAATCAAATCGAGATCCAACTCGAAGCAATACACTGCTTCTGGGAAGCCTCGTTCCTGACGCAGTTGGGGATGGAGTTGCCCGAAGGTGCCTAAACGATTGCCCCGTATCCATAAGGAGGCAGTCCGTCCTGGATGGAGGCGCATATCCTGTCGGTCTGGCTGGTATTCAACGACCAGGTTAAGTCTGTGAAATACACTCTCCAATACTCCCTTGGCTTCATACCAGGTCAGGGACTGTTCCTGCCCGCTCCGCGTCCATCGGCCGCGATCGCGATCCCCACCCAAAATCCCCGCGACGAGATCCGTTTCTTGCAATCCTTCTTCCTCGCGCCAGAACACCCGACCAATCTCAAAGCCGGATAAAACTCCATTCCCTTGCTCAAGATTGTATTGGAAAGCATCAATCAATCCTGACAGCAGATCGGTTCGCAATGCTGAATACTCTGCCAACAAAGGATTTGCAATCAATACCTGCTTTTCTTCTCCCGGTTTCACCAAAGAATAGTGGACAATCTCCGTCAATCCTGCTGCTCGCAATACCTCGCGTAACTTCCGAGTTAGGGCTTGCTCTGCCGAAAGATATCCAGGCTCAGTCTTGGTAGGTAAAGTATCGCAGAAATGGTTATAGCCATAAAGTCGAGCTATTTCTTCAATCAGATCGATTTCCCGCTCGAGATCGCGATACCGATAAGGGGGGATTGTCACCCTCCAGGTCTGTTCTGTCGGGCCAGGTTCAAGCACGCACCCCAGGGCAGTCAAGATAGTCTCAACCTCTTCCCCCTGCAGCAGGGCCAGTCCAACCTCGCCCGCCGCACTCTCCACCTCCACAGGTCCAAGAAGTTGATTGACCCGCTCTAGGCGCAACTCAATCGAGCGCGTCCAGGCAGATGGGGCGGGTCGAGTATCGGCAATCTTTTGCACAATAGGGATACCCCCTGCGATCTCAACAATCAGAGCTAATGCACGGCGACAAGCAATCTCCAGTCCCGCCTGGTTGATACCCCGTTCGTAACGAGCGGATGCCTCAGTCCGCAACCCCTGCGCCCGCGCAGAGCGACGAATAACAGGCGGTTCAAACAGAGCTGCCTCCAAAATAAGGTTTTGGGTTTCTGCATGAACTTCCGTGTCCTGACCTCCCATCACCCCTGCCAGGGCAACAGCACGATCGTTAGCCGTAATCAGCAGGTTCTGGGATTGCAGCGTGCGTGTCATGCCGTCCAGGGTCGTCAGCACTTCCCCCGATCTGGCAAAACGCACCCCAACCTTCAGCGATCCTGATTCCTCAGTTGCACCCGTATGATGAAGCAATGCGTCTCGATCGAATGCATGAAGCGGTTGTCCCCACTCTAACAGCACATAATTTGTCACATCTACAACATTATTAATCGGTCGAATACCTGCAGATTGAAGGCGCTGTTGCAACCAGGACGGAGAAGGCGCTATCTTAACTTGCGCGATCGCAGTACCAATATAGGCAGGACAGGCTTGCGACTCCGCAACTTTGAGCACCAATTCCGACGCAAACTCGTTTCCCAAATTCCCCTTAGCATCGTCCTGGAAAGAAATCTCAGGGACTGCTGGAAGCTTCAAAGGATTACCCAGCAGAGCTGCAACCTCACGTGCGACCCCAACCATGCTCAGCGCATCTGCCCGATTGGCAGTCGCAGTTAAATCCAAAACGACATCATCCAAACCCAACAGAGGACGCACATCGCTACCCACATCCAGGCTACCTTGCTCGATAATATGGATCCCAGCAGATTCTTTCTCCAGACCCAATTCTGCCAGGGAACAAATCATACCCTCAGACCGAACACCTCTTAGCTTGGCAGATCGAATTTTCAAATCGATAGCAGGCAAATAAGTGCCGACAGGAGCAACAGGAACATAGATATCCGCACAAACATTGGCTGCCCCGCAAACAATATTCAGCGGGGAGGCAGCCCCAATCTCCACTTCACACACGCTCAACTTATCAGCATTAGGGTGAGATTGTCGGCTCAGTACCTTCCCAACCACCACTCCCTCAGCCCAGGTGCGACGATCTTCAATCCCCTCCACCTCAAACCCAGCCATAGTAAGCACTTCTGCTAGTTCCTCTGGCGTCAGGCTCAGGTCGACGAACTCCTGCAACCAGTTCAACGAGATTTGCATGAACCTGTTTTATCTTTACCTAAATATTCAGTTCGATTATTCTACCCCTCAACTCCCCCTCAACCCCATCGATTTTGGGGGAGCGGTAAACAAGTAAGGATTTTTGAAAGGACTACCAATTTTCTGACTCCTGATGCCTGAATTCTAGACATAACAATGTTTCTCCGCTTAAGTCGAGACCCAATAATTGGTCATGGTCAGAAAAGCTTACAGGTAAAAGGCTATGGGCTAATGTAAGGATTCCTATTCATCCTTATAAATTACCAACGTCGGAAAAAGTGTTTGCCCAAAAAACTAGGGATACATTTTTCCGCAATCTCGCTCTAAACTAGAGAGAGTAGAGTTCTGCCGTGCTTTCAGGAGGTGGATGCCAGCTACCAGATAAGTCCACAAAATTAAGAACAATTGGAGCGCTTGTAAGCAAAAACACTTATGAAGGAATGAATTTAAATGTCTTCACAGGTGATGATTTAAGTATCCAGAATGCTTTTCAAACCCCAAAAGACTGGAGTTGCTTTGGAGATAGAGAGTTGCTTAATGCTCCAGACGTCTTCTTATGTCTGCTTTTCTCTATTTCGGCAATAGTTGCTATACCTGAAAAAGCAGGATTGTTGCTTTACCTGGGATTCAGGGGAACTCTAGTTAATGAAGTTCTTAGTTAGAATACCTGTTAGAGTGTAGAAATTGGCACAAAAGAGTTGCGCAGTTACCCGTCTGTATTGCTCAACAATAAAGCAAAACGCTGTTTTCAAGTTGTGAGTGTGGAAGGTAACGCGGAACTGAGAAAAGTTCCAATTGTAAAACAACGATCTTCTTCATCAACTTTTCACACAATCGTTGCTCTAATGAATACTGTTTTTTGCACTTCTGTACGGAATAATTAAATTAGGGCTGTTTTTATTTCTCTACCCGAATATCGCGATCCGGCCCTTTCACTCACTGCATCATACTGCCTTAGAGACCTGGTAATGCTCAATGAGCTACTGCTTAAATCCTGCTTGTCCCAATCCGGAAAACCTGGCTCAAACTGAGATCTGTCAGGCTTGCGGTTCAAAACTATTACTGCACGATCGCTATCGGATTGCCTATGCGATCGGTCAGGGTGGCTTTGGGGCGACATTTCTGGCCAGGAATGAGTCTCTACCAGGAAAGCCAAGTTGCGTGATCAAGCAACTCCGCCCTACAGCTTCAGCCCCACATGTTTTGGAAATGGCGCGCGAACTGTTTGCGCGCGAAGCAAAGACGCTGGGGAAGATTGGCAACCATCCCCATCTTCCCCAGCTATTAGATTATTTTGAAGCCAATAATGAATTTTATCTGGTTCAAGAATATGTCAGTGGTGCGACCTTACAGCAAGAAGTGAAGCAAGGAGGGCCATTTAGCGAAGCAGGAGTTAAACAATTTCTCAGCGAGATCGCCCCTATCTTGCAATATATTCACAGCCAACGGGTCATCCATCGAGACATTAAGCCAGGAAATATTATCCGCCGCAGTCATGACCGCCGACTCGTGCTGATCGATTTTGGAGCTGTTAAAGATCAAGTGAGCCAGTCCTCTATGAATGGTACGGGTTCCGATCAAACAGCCCTGACTAATTTCGCGATTGGTACACCTGGATTTGCTCCCCCTGAACAGCTAGCCCTGCGACCTGTTTATGCTAGCGATATTTATGCGTTGGGAGTAACGTGTATCTATCTACTCACAGCCAAATCTCCCAAAGACTTGGACTACAATCCTTCAACGGGTGAAATGATGTGGCAGAATCATGTCGATCTGAGCGACCATTTCAGTGAAGTGTTGTCAAAAATGCTGGAAGTTTCTGTTCGGCATCGCTACCAATCTGCAGGCGAGCTGTTGCGGGCGCTGGATCTTGTCCCTTACATGGATAGCTTGAAAGAGAATCTCCTCACCTCTCCTCAAGAAGATAAAAATAACAATGGACCATCCTCTGGTCCGACATCTAGCCCTTCGGCCCCCTCTCTCACTGTGGCTCAAATGGCCCAATCTATTCGAGCGCGCAAGGCCAAAGCGAAGCAAAGCGGCAATACTGGCTTTTTAGCCGGAGGAAATAGTCCAAGAGGAAATAGCAATCCTAGATCGGCAGGACGCAGAGGAGCTGTAGGGAATTCAGGGGGTAAGCGGAAAGCCAATAAGGAGGGTACGCCGGTCCCTCTAAAATGGGATGCCAAGACCTTGCAAGAGTTTTATGCGAAGGGGAAACGGGATTTTGCTTCCCAGGACTTTACTAAACTTAACTTGCAACGGATAACTTTAGCTGGAGCTAGTTTCCACGATGCCAAACTCGGCAAAACTAATTTGCAGGGAGCGAATCTCTCTAAGGCTAATTTTGGTCGAGCCAGCTTAGGTCAGTCTATTTTACGAGATGCGAACCTGGCTAAAGCTTATTTTAGCCATGCTGATTTGCAGGGAACTGATTTGCGCGGTGCCGATCTTACAGGTGCTTATCTCAGCAATGCAAACCTTCGAGGCGCGAACTTATGTGGCGCAAATTTAACTGGAGCTGCGGTCTCGGAAGAACAATTATCTTTAGCCAAGACTAATTGGATGACTGTGTTGCCAAGTGGGAAACGGGGATTCCGTTAGAGTCCTTGCCGGAAGAAAGGATAGCAATCCCTTGCTATGCAGGATTGCTATGCAGATTCGGATTTAGGTAAAGAGGATGGATGCACAAGCAGTTCGGCTGTAGAACGTTTTTCAACCATTTCTCGCGTGATGGCGCAACGAGAAACATCTTTTCGCGAGGGCAGTTCGTACATGACGTCGAGCATTAGCTCTTCTACAATGCCGCGCAGTGCTCTGGCACCTGTTTTGCGTCGATAGGCTTCCTGTGCGATCGCACGAATGGAATCTTGTTTAAATTCCAGCTGAACGTTATCCATCTTAAGCAGCTTCTGGTACTGTTTCACCAGCGCATTGCGCGGTTGTGTCAGAATTGCCATCAGCGCTTCCTCATCCAAGGGCTCGACAACAGCCACCATCGGTATACGTCCGATGAATTCCGGAATCATGCCAAACTTAACCAGATCGTCCGGTTCCAGATACTTTAGGGTATCAGCAGTGCGCTTTTCTTTAGATTGAGCATCACCCGACTGCACAAAACCCATTGACCGTTTGCCTGTTCGCTGTTCAATGACTTTCTCTAACCCAACAAAAGCCCCCCCACAGATAAATAGGATATTGCTAGTATCGATCTGAATACAATCCTGATAAGGATGTTTACGGCCGCCCTGAGGGGGGACATTGGCAATCGTCCCTTCCAACATTTTTAGCAACGCCTGCTGGACACCTTCTCCTGAAACATCCCTTGTAATCGAAGGATTTTCGCTTTTTCGAGCGATCTTATCAATTTCATCGATATAAATAATACCGCGTTGTGCTTCTTCCACATCAAGCTCAGCCACCTGTAGCAAGCGCAACAAAATATTTTCAACATCCTCACCAACATACCCTGCTTCAGTAAGGGTAGTTGCATCTGCCACTGCAAAGGGGACATCTAAGAGCGTAGCCAGCGTTTGAGCGAGCAAAGTTTTACCGCAACCTGTCGGGCCAATTAAGAGAATGTTAGCCTTCTGAAGCTCTACAGAATCATCAAACCCTGCTTTGCTACTGTTCCCAGTATTACTATCCTTGCTCTGAACAAAACTCAGACGTTTGTAATGGTTATAGACCGCGACAGAAAGAACTTTTTTGGCCTCATCCTGGCCAATGACATGTTCGTCAAGATATTTTTTGATCTCTCTTGGTTTAGGAATTTGGTTAAAGGATAGATTAGCGGAGCAAGCTTTCCGCTTTTCGGATGGCTCTGAGCGCGGAGTAGGTTGGGGCGAAGTTGTGCTGGAGTCGAGCAACTCCTCATCCAAAATTTCGTTGCACAGATCGACGCATTCATCGCAGATATAGACTCCCGGCCCAGCAATTAATTTGCGAACCTGTTCCTGAGATTTACCGCAGAAGGAACATTTTAGGTGGGAGTCGTACTTAGGCATAACTTCCTCTTATTTTCTCTTGATAGTAAGCGCTTCCCCCAGTCCAGGAACGCTTTATTTGCTAACGATCCGATCGATAAGACCATACTCTTGAGCTTCAGCTGCTGACATAAAGAAGTCTCGTTCAGTATCCATCTCAACCTTCTCTAAGGATTGGCCTGTATTTTCAGCCAATAGCTCGTTCAACTTACGTTTATGATAGAGGATTTCTTTCGCCTGGATCTCAAGATCGACTGCTTGTCCCTGGGCACCTCCCAAAGGTTGATGAATCATAATTCGAGAGCTGGGCAAAGACAGGCGCTTCCCTTTTTCACCCCCCGCCAGCAAAAATGCGCCCATACTGGCGGCCAAACCGTAACAGATTGTAACAATATTGGGGCGAACTTGTTGCATCGTATCGTAAATAGCCATGCCTGCAGTCACTGAGCCACCGGGTGAGTTGATATAGATTTGGATATCTTTCTCCGGTTCCTCTGCATCCAGGTATAACAACTGGGCAACGATGGAGTCTGCGATTGTATCGTCTATTGAAGTTCCCAGAAAGATAATGCGTTCTCGCAGCAAACGCGAATAAATATCAAAAGCTCGCTCGCCTAAACCCGATTGCTCAACCACCATTGGAACCACTCCGGATTGGCCAGCGGCGTTTGTTATTGAGGGATATAGGCTATCAATTGCGCAACCAGAGAACTGAGATAGCAGCATATTAAAACTTATGGTTTCAGCAAGAATCGCTTGGCAGGTTTGGGAGGTGAAAACTGCAATTACATTTACATTCTTCGATCATTATGCCTCAATTAACCCAGTGCTGACGGTAAATCTCAGGAAATTCATCCACCCTTTTACTCAGTCTGCAGACTACCAACCGGAAAGCCTGGCTGAGGGTGTAGCAAATAATAATAATGAAACAGGGTCTTGGCAGTTGCCCCGAGAGGGAGGGGCATCGCTAGAGATGCTGGCAGCAAGAGCGACAGCAATGAATATTCTAAGCTTAATTAAGGAGAATCTTCCTGTGGAGTAGCAGCCGAATCAGACATTTCTGGAACGTCTGATGTTGGAGCAACGTTGATAGAAACAGACTCAGCTTTCACCTCATCTATATCTTTTGATGTAGGTTCAGGTTCAACTTGAGTGACCTGAGGCGATTCTTCCAACCCTGCCAGGGATCCTGCGGATACCCAGGTAATTGTGGAATGTTCTCCCAACCATTTCAGCACTGCCTTTCTCAGTTCTTCTTCTTCGACTATCGCTTGCAGTTTGTTAGGGTCGAGATCTTTCTCACCCGCAAACTGGACTTTCAGCTCTTGGACCCGAATCGCGATCGCATCTGGTTCCGCCTCAATCGATTCTCGCTTTGAAAGCTCTACAATCGCCAACTGCTCCTGCAGTCGTTTAATTGCTTCTGGACGGGACTCCTCGCGCAATTTCGCGATTGTTTCCTGATTCAAAACTTGCTTCAGATCGTAACCCTGCCTGCTTATCTGAGCAGCAGTCTGATTCAAGAGCAGGTTGATTTCCTGATCGACTAACGTTTTGGGTGGCTCCACTTCTGTTTGTTGAACCAACCGAGTCAGGAGTGCCTTTTCCTGATTAGCTGTTGTTTCCAGAGCTGCATTCTCTCGAAATCTCGACTCGAGGTTAGCACGAAGATCCTCCATCGTCTCAAAATCGCTAACATCCTGAGCAAAATCATCATCCAGGTCTGGCAATTCCTTCTCTTTCAACTCCTTCAACGTAATGCTAAAGACAGCAGCCTGATTGGCTAAATTATCTTGAGGATAGTCTTTCGGGAAAGTTAGGGGTACTTCTTTAGTTTCCCCTAAATTCATTCCAACAATTCCTTCCACAAAACCGGGAACAAACTTTCCGTCTGCTAGATCGAGTTGAAAGTCATTGCCTTTAGCCCCTGCGATCGCTTGAGCCGCTCCTGCATCCTCTTCAACATCATTGGCCAGTCTGCCCGTGAAATCAATGGTGACTGTATCTCCCATTTGTGCAGACCGACCTTCCATCGGCACCAGCGTTGCTAGCTGATGGCGACGCTCCTCCAGAAAAGCATCAACTTGGCTAGGTTGGTATTGAACCTCTTCCACCTCTAGTTGCCAATCTGTATATTGATTCAGTTTGACATCAGGCCAGACATCTATCGATGCTGCAAACGTCAAAGGCGTGCCCAAGGTAAATTGCTCCACCAAGTCATCGAAACCAGACTTAAGCTGGAATTCACCAATTGCCTGGATATCCTCCCGATCGAGTGCCTCCTGAAGGCTGGTTTGAATCAATTTTTCTAACGCTGTTGCTTTGATCCGTTTAGCACCCATGCGTTGGATCAAAATCTTGCGGGGTATTTTCCCTTTACGAAACCCAGGAATATTAGTAGAACGGGCAAGATTCTGAACCACCCGATCGTATTCCTTTTGCAAGGTTTCTGGGGGAATTTCAATTTCCAACTGCACTTGGCTGGCGGGAAGCTTTTCCTGGGTAACTTTCATCGGGCTTTGGGAAACAGATAACTACTTTTGACTTCAACCAAACAACACATGATACTAGCAAAGAGCAACCCTTCCATTTCAAAAAATTAGTCTGTTTAACCCATGGCCATCAACAACTAACCAATGAAACCGGGATTCTCTGGCCTGCGAACATTTGCTTGTTTCAAGCCAATACTGTAGGCTGCTCTGCTCATCCATAACAGGCTCCTATCCTCAACCTGACACAATAGAGGCAAGGCCAGAGCCAGAGAATACTCAAGGACACTGCGAATAGCTATCGTACCTGATTTTAGCGATCTTTAGGAACTTTGAACCTGGCAAGCCAATCCGCATGAGTAATGAAAACAAGGAAACTAGTGATTTGACACCACTAAAACTGTGCTAAGTCCGTAACGGACGCCTGAGTGCCGCAAAGTCTATCGGGTAAGTGCTACAGCTTTCTCTACAACCCAATACTGTCACACTACACTAGCTGTTTCAGTCCACATAGAGCAAGCTCTTTTACCCTCTCAACTACCGCTGGCTAACACACCATAGTTGCTGATATTACACAACTTTGGAGGTGATTTTAAAATTTTTGCTTGGCAAGACTTTCAAAATAACCCAGATTTATAGCCGCAGCACAAAGGTGAGTGTCCCCGACAGGAGCGCTAACCTTTCAAGTTGTGGGATCTTAGCTGTTCCAACTTCAACTCTTATCAACGGCAAGCAATTGCAATACTTGCTCAATGAGCGCTTAATGGTCAGAAACTCTGATTGTTTCTTGAGCTAGCCATCTTCGTTATCCTGACATATGACGGGCAAGGTGAGCACCCAAACCAGAGTTATCAAAAAGCTGCACATCACGTATACTCTCAAAACAGAGGCGTGGATCGCGGATTAAATAACTGAGCGAAAAACAAACTTGTAGAGGAATAACAGTGTTATGCTCCTACGCAAGGAATCTAACATGAATACATTCACGATTTTTGAGCTGAATGATAACACCAGCATATTGCTTAGAACGACAAGTTTCAGGTTAAGCTTGACCTTAGTATGCTAAAAGGTCTGAAGGACATCCATTGGCAAGGTTATTCTATAGTTAGGTCAAGTTATATTGGTCAATTCGCAAAGGGTTTGTATCTCTTTTTTTATTTTATTTTGAGACAAGAAGTAAAAGGTGCCATTTGCCAGATTAGGGTTTATCAAAATAAAAACCTATTTGCAGGTTACGAGTTAAGGTTAGATAGTGAGTCAAGAATTGAGCAATCCCTTCCCTAGAAATACTCACAACTTATATACTTAGGATACATATATTTTAGATATACATTTACGTTTACTTTTAAAGAATTTTACTAGTTTCCCAAAACAATTCGGATATATCTCAATGGAGGAAAGAGTTTGAGCCAAGCTTATCGAGTCGCAATTTTAGGTGCAACAGGAGCAGTGGGAACAGAATTGCTATCGCTGCTCGAGAGCCGTCATTTCCCAGTTTCAGAGTTGAAGGTGCTGGCTTCTCCTCGCTCGGCAGGGAAAGTTATTCCATTTCAAGGGAAAAATTTGCTGGTCGAGGCGGTTGGTGCTGACTCTTTCCAAGATGTGGATCTTGTATTGGCATCAGCAGGGGGATCGACCTCCAGAACGTGGGCGGGGAAAGCAGTGGAGGCAGGAGCGGTTGTAGTGGATAATTCCAGTGCCTTTCGGCTCGATCCTGCAGTGCCTTTGATTGTGCCTGAGATCAATCCTGATGCAGCCGTTAATCACTGCGGAATTATTGCTAATCCAAACTGCACCACCATTTTAATGGCAATGGCAGTGTGGCCTTTGCACCAGGTTCAACCGGTGCGGCGGATCGTTGCGGCTACTTATCAATCTGCGAGCGGTGCAGGTGCTCGCGCAATGGAAGAATTGAAGGTACAAGCACAGGCAATTTTGCAGGACTCTAAACCTCCTACAGAATTGTTTCCCTATCCTCTTGCCTTTAACTTGTTCCCTCATAATTCTTCTCTAAACGAGCAGGGATACTGTGAGGAAGAAATGAAGATGGTTAACGAGACCCGCAAGATTTTTGCTGTCAGTGATTTGAAGATCTCAGCTACTTGCGTTCGAGTACCCGTATTGCGGGCACATTCCGAGACCATTAATCTTGAGTTCGACCAACCCTTTGATGTTGGTCAAGCTCGTCAAGTATTGAGTCAAACACCCGGAGTTCGGCTTGTAGAAGATTGGCAGGCTAACTATTTTCCAATGCCATTGGATGCTAGCGGACGTGATGAAGTCCTGGTGGGTCGCATTCGTCAAGATCTTTCTCATCCTTGCGGATTAGAACTTTGGTTGAGTGGAGATCAAATACGGAAAGGGGCAGCGCTAAACGCAGTTCAAATTGCAGAGTTGTTGGTAGAACGCAATTTGCTGAGAACCGACACAAGAGTTTTAGCTCCTATGGGATAAGCGATTGGAATTGATATGAAGCAGGATAATTATAGAGACACACCGTTGGGGATGGATGCAGAAGAGATAAACATCAGCAAAATCCATTCTCATTATCGGATTCTTTCTTCACCTCTCTCTCCCTAGGACCCGTTTTATCCAGATATTCCTCGTTTCCGCTTGGCCAAACCGATAACATACAAAATCCTATTGACGAAGGAGCTAAATTAAGGGTGGTAGATTTTGGACGAGTTCTAACTGCAATGATTACGCCTTTCAAGGAGGATGGTTGCGTAGATTATGCAGTTGCTGAGAAACTAGCTGAGCACCTAGCCAACAATGGGACTGATACTTTAGTGATTTGTGGCACGACAGGTGAGTCTCCTGTGTTGACTTGGCAGGAACAGTATGAGCTCTTTCAGGTCGTGAAGAAGGCAGTGTCAGGTAAGGCTAGGGCGATAGCGGGGACTGGCTCTAATTCGACTGAGGAAGCCATTGATGCGACCCAAAAAGCGAATCGATTGGGGTTGGATGGGGCTTTACAGGTTGTTCCTTATTACAATAAGCCCCCTCAAGAAGGACTTTATCGCCACTTCAGCGCGATCGCAGCAGCCAATCCCGACTTTCCTCTGATGCTCTATAATATTCCGAGCCGCACTGGACGGAATTTAGAACCGCAAACGATTGCCCGTTTAGCTGAGATTCCCAATATTGTAGCGATTAAAGAAGCAAGTGGCAGTTTAGACCAAGTCAGCCAGATTCGCTGTTCCACCCCACCAGAATTTAACATCTACTCTGGTGATGATTCTTTGACTTTACCGCTCTTGGCAGTTGGAGGTAGAGGAGTAGTCAGCGTTGCCAGTCATCTGGTCGGAACACAGTTACAGCAAATGGTTCAGGCATTCGAGGTAGGACAAGTTCAAACTGCGACTCAAATTCATCTCAAATTATTTCCTCTATTCAAGGTGTTATTTGCAACCACAAATCCCATCCCGATCAAGCAAGCCCTAAAACTTCAGGGTTGGGATGTAGGGATTGCTCGCTCTCCTTTATGCGCTCCATCTGATGAAATCTGTCAAGCCTTGAAAACGGTTCTCTCTCAGCTTTCTTTGCTTGACTGACTAGCTCGTTCCTCAATCAAACTGAGACGTGCTAGAGACATTGTTGGTTTTCTCGACAACTGAATATTAATGGCAATGGGTAATGTAGCTTTTAGCGCTGGCTTCTAACCTTGTGCATTTTGGAATACGCCGTTTTGCTTAGAGATACAATTCCAGAAATTGCGAAGGATTGACTTTAGTTCAGGAGTTCTATTGATGAACTGCAAACAATTAAGTGCTAGTTGCTCCCCAAATAATTTCTTATGCGAGAACAAAACGAGTAAAATACCTTACGGTCTATCATATTAGTACATTTAAACTAAATTTATTTAGCCCTATATTGTTTGAAGCTTGCGGACAGCCGAACCTAACAAAACAGAGGATACCTATGACAAAGAACGGATCCCCATCAGCCCTTAAGGTAATTCCCCTTGGCGGGCTCCACGAAATTGGGAAAAATACTTGCGTTTTTGAAATTAATGATGAAATTGTTTTATTGGATGCAGGTCTTGCTTTCCCGACAGATGGAATGCATGGTGTCAATATTGTCTTGCCAGACATCACTTATCTCAGAGAAAATCGCCGCAAGATCAAAGGCATGATTGTTACCCACGGTCATGAAGATCATATTGGTGGTATTGCATTTCACCTCAAACAATTTGACATCCCCGTCATTTATGGCCCTCGGTTAGCCATGGCTCTGTTACGAGGCAAATTAGAAGAGGCAGGGGTGTCTGACCGAACTGAGCTGCGTTCGGTTTTGCCGCGGGATATTGTCCGGATTGGTTCATCTTTTTTTGTCGAGTTTATTCGCAATACTCACTCGATCGCCGATAGCTTTACCATTGCTTTGCACACTCCTTTAGGCATTGTGATTCATACTGGAGATTTCAAGGTTGACTACACACCCGTGGATGGCGAAACGTTTGATTTTCAAAGGCTTGCCGAACATGGAGAAAAAGGAGTCTTGTGTCTGATCAGCGATTCTACTAATTCAGAAGTTCCAGGTCAGACACCTTCAGAGCGATCTGTATATCCCAATTTGGATCGTATCTTTGGTCAAGCCTCAGGTCGGTTACTCGTTACGACCTTTGCTTCTTCTCTTCACCGCATCAACATTATTCTCCAACTAGCCCAAAAACATGGACGAGTCGTATCGGTTGTTGGCCGTTCTATGTTGAATGTCATTGCCCATGCTCGCACTCTGGGTTACATCAAATGCGAAGATAATCTCTTCCAGCCGTTGAAAACTCTGGGACAAATCCCTGACGAATGTCAGCTAATTCTAACGACTGGTTCCCAAGGGGAGCCAATGTCAGCCCTCACTCGGATTTCGAGAGGCGAGCATCGCCAAATTAAGATTCGCTCGGGCGATACGGTTGTCTTCTCTGCAAATCCTATCCCTGGCAATACGATTGCTGTGGTTAACACCATCGATCGACTGATGATGCAAGGGGCCAGGGTGATCTACGGTCGCCATCAGGGAATCCATGTTTCTGGTCATGCCTGTCAAGAAGATCAAAAGCTGATGCTAGCCCTAACCCGTCCAAAATTCTTTTTACCGGTTCATGGGGAACATCGTATGCTGATCAAGCACGCTGAAACTGCCCAAAGCATGGGTATTCCACCTGAAAATATGACAATTATTAATAATGGTGATGTGGTGGAGATATCTGAAACATCCATCCAGGTCAAAGGTAAGGTTCCTTCTGGGATTGAACCCGTCGATCGCCATGGTATTGTGCATAACTCTATTTTGAAGGAACGTCAACAGCTCGCAGAAGATGGGATTGTAACTGTAGCAGCGACCCTGGATAGCCAGGGTAAATTGCTAACCCAACCTGAGATTCATTTCCGAGGCGTAGTTACTTTGGTTGAGCGATCCCGCTTGCAGATCCTGGTGGAGGAAACAATTACCACCTTAATTGCTGAGCGTTGGCCAGATTTTTCTCGTTCTTTTGATGGGAAAACAATGGAGGTTGATTGGACAGGTTTGAAACAACAACTCGAGCGCGAGTTGCAGCGCTTAATGCGGCGTGAATTACCCAGTCGGCCTCTATTGGTTTTTTTGATGCAAACAGCAGATAATCCTGCGAGCGAACCGCCCTCCGGTTTCCGGTCTCAAACTGCAAGGGTTGCATCTCTTCAAAAATAACCTGAAAATCATGTAAAGATCGTAAGAAAGTTTCGTAAAAGAGAGTCACTACTCTTGACGCTAACTCCTGCTCTTGATAGAAAATAGAGTTGGAGTTTGAAGGTTGTATGCGTAACCTGCAACCTATAACTCCAACCTATAAGCTAATGTTCGCTTGTGTCGTTCGTTGAGTCGATCGGTTTAATCGTCCAGAGTCGGTTTTCAAATTTTGTTGGTTTCAAACGAGATGGCAAGCAGGTTTTATCGCTCTTACCATCGCTAGAGGTTTTATAGCTGCGTCCCTTTAGCAAGGTCGGCTAATGTGTTCTTTGTGCAATCGGCTAGTTTGTTCGATGATTAGTTCGAAATTAATCATTGTTTCTTGAGACTGAGTGTTTTCTGTTTGGTCAATTTGCCTGCCAGGGTTGCTGTTTTGAACTGAAAACTGACACAGGAAATGGTTGTTTATTGATCGTCGCAATTGAAAGCAAGTGATAAAGTGAATGTCATTGCATCCCCTGTCCTGGGTTCAGTTGTTATCCTTCTTGGGATTCACTGATCCGCAAGCAGGTGGCCTGAAAAAGTTCAGTGATACCACTCGATGAAAACTATCCGGATCGAGGGCACGATAGGAGTGTTCTAGAAAGAAGGGATACGTTTGAAGCGCTATAAGCTTGTTTTGGTGCTATCCCTTGACTAATACGACCAAACGACCAACCCAGGGGTGGTTAGCCCTCTCCAAACGAGCGACCCACCTCAACGGACATGGAGGAAACCCATGGTAAATGTTACAGATTATGCTGTACAAAACCTGATTTTGGAAAGCTGGACATGGCTTCGAAAGGAAGAAAAACCCGTTCATAGGGGAGCGATCCCCAGCTCTACCTGTCCCAGGCAATCTTTTGATGTGTTGAAGCCGCTACGCCAGTTCATCGATCGGATTGAGGTCAAAAACCCTCAACTCGCTCATCGTATTTGTAAATTGATCCCCGCTCATTGCCCGTTTGAACGGGATGTTCGGTTTATGGGACGTACTCTGTTTCATATCCCTCCAATGTGCAAGTTCAATCCTCTCTACGATCAGGTAGTGGGTCTTCGTTTCCGTGCGCTGTGTTATCTTGCAGATGTATGTGGTGAAGATGTGACGCGGTATTGCTGATTCCTTGAGAAGTTTGAAGGTTCGAAGGTTTGAAAGTTATTTTGTCGCGTTTTGTTCTTCACGCTTTGTGGATTTAATTCTGTTTACCAGGGACAAAACCTTTCAACTTCTCAGGTTTTTAACGGTCTAATAATGTTTGAGCCGTCCAACGTTTTATCTAGTGGACTGACATACACTAATTTTGTTTATAGATTTGGGTTGTAGATAGGGCTGTAATGCTTTCGCACGAGATTTTGCAGCTAAGGTACCCGCTAGCTACAAACTTTGCACGGTTTTAGGTTGTGTCAAAGCGTTAGTATTCGTAGGGATTCTCGGGTTCGGGAATTGTCGCGATCGCAGTAGCGTTAATCGTAAGTTGACGCTGGTTGTTAAGTTCTTCCACAATCATCTGGCCTTTGACTTCTATCCAGGTATCGGGAGGATATTCCTTGCGGTCTTTGGTTAGTTTAACGGGTAATCCGACTGGATAGGCATCGGCAGCACAACAGGTGACAATGAAGCGGGCAATCAGTAGATATTGTGCGGGCAGTTCGGCGTTGGGTGGATAGACAACAAATCCCTTTACTTTTACGGGCTGTCCGATATAGTTGTCTGGTTCGGGATAGACGCTGAGGGTACGCACCCAACCGACCAGGGTCCGGTCTTCGGGACGGGTGGAACCTCGGAAAGTCTGAGGTTGCGATCGCGTGATTGGCAAGAAGTCGCTTACCCCCCGTTGCAATGCTGTTTGGCTGGTAAAGGCACGGGGGGTAATCGTCAAACCCAGGATTGCTGCAGTCAGGAGCAAGGTGCTGCTCCATCCTCTAGGAAATAAGCTGACATGGGAGACGGTTGCGATCGGTCGCTGTTGGCGATAGGCCTGGAACAGTTGCAATGCCCGAAATCCGGCGATCCCAATCAGTGCGATCCCCGTTACTATCACGAGCCAGCGATAATTGGGATGGATCAAAAGATTCAACTTTCCCCCGATCCAATACCGTAACAGGAGAACCCCCCAGGTTGCGAAGGCCAGCACATCGAGCCAGAGCGACCCGGAAAATCTTGACTGTCTGCGGCGTTGTCTGCGGCGAGAGGAAGGAATCTTGGGGTCGTTAGAAGACATGCAAGTTAATGACCAGGGTAAGGACAAAGGTGAGCTGAGCAGCCAGGAGAATCAGATAAACGATGGCGCGGGGTTTGAAGATGGATAGCAATAGGCCGATGGCCTTGATATCAATCATGGGACCAAAGACCAGAAATGCTAACAGGGCACCGCTGGTGAAGGAGGAGGCAAAGGAAAGAGCAAAGAAGGAGTCTACGGTGGAGCAGATAGAAATTACTCCTGCGAGCAACATCATGGCGACAATAGAGATGGCTGGTCCCTGTCCCAGGTTGAGGATGACTTCGCGTGGCACGGCCACCTGAATTATGGCTGCGATCGCGCTGCCAAAAATCAGCACCCCGCCTAATTCCCGCAACTCCTGCACAGTATTGTCTAGAAATAATCGCCAGCGGTTGGCCGATGCCTTTGTCGTGGAGGTCATTCCCAGGGCTGATTGCATCGCAACTGCTTCTAATTGTAGGGGTTGACCAGGTTGGCCAAGCAAGAACGTCCCAGATTGCAATAAGATCGGCGTCTGATTGGATTCGGATGAGGATTGAGACAACTGAGATCGCGGCATTGCCCTCACCAGTGCCGGTTGCAGCAAAGGTCGAAGATCTGCTTGCGCGCTGAAGACCCAACCGATAATGGTTGCGATCCCCAGGGAAAAAACAATCCGCAGCACGACGATCTCCGGCTGCCCGCGGAATGCCACCCAGGTCGACCAGATAACAATCGGGTTAATCGTCGGTGCAGCCAGCAAAAAACCAATGGCCACTGGGGTGGGTACTCCCTGTATCAATAACCGTCGCGCTACAGGAACATTACCGCATTCGCATACTGGGAACAAAAAACCTACCAGACTGCCTGCCAGTGCTCCCAATAGAGGATTACTTGGCATCATCTTTGCCAGTCTGCGTTCGTCTATAAACAGAAGCAACAAACCGGACATCAATACCCCCAATAATAGAAAGGGCATTGCTTCCACCAGCAAACTCAAAAAGAGCGTAAACGCATTATTGAACGTCATTGGACTTGGGATTCATTGAAATGTCGAGATTGCGAGCGATGGCAATTCGCAGCGCAGGCATCTCGATATTGTATCTAACCGTTGAGAAATTGGGGCAGAGGAGAGGGCTGAAGGTAGAGGGGAAAATCTTTCAACCTGCTTGCTGTTCAACCTGCACACTTTCTCAAGAAAAATCTGTCCCTTCGCGATCGCAAATCTCCTATGTTAGTTTGAGATGATTTTAGAGCGTTTGAATCAGTTCATTAGCCAATTCATTACTCAACCATCCCAGGAGGTTCGAAGCCCCGTTGCACTCTCCCAATCATCCTTTCCAACCCGGACAGATCTTTCATAGCCATGGTGGGCATTTCAGCTATCGCGTCATTGGCCCCTGCTGCCGCTTATTTGACCGTGAAGAACTCCCCTGGCCCTGCTGTCGCTTGCAGTGGCGCGGCAAGGAACCCAGCTGGCGGCGGATTGGCAGGCGATTTGTCAGCGACATGGCTGCGAGAACACATCCCTCTTACTGTGTTGAAATTTTGGGCCAGGAATATTCCCGGCAACCTTTCGTGTTGACGCTCTACGCCGTTACTCTAGCTCCCACCCTGAAGCAATGGTGGTATTCGAAGAAAAAGGGGCCAGACCATGGCATACATCCCGATCCTTCAGGATTCAGAATTCGCTCATGATAAACAAATAAGGATTCAAGTCAGGATTTTTGAGCGTGCGGGTTCCATCTGCCCTTAAAAATTCTTCTCTCTGGAAGCCTATAGAATTTAGCAAGTCCCTACACTAAGAGAGATTTTTGATTTTCAACCAGCGATACACTGGTTGAAGTGACATCAGAAGTTAAACAAAATAAATAGTGCATCCCAATTGACTGAAATCCTTGAAATTCAAGCATTTCTCAATTTCGATATATAAAATTTATTTTGTACAGGTACTTAGAATGGTTCCGAATTTGGTGTTTCGGCGGGCATTGGTCTTAGAGGATGTTTGAAAAGGTCTAAGATCGGTAGCAAAACGCTCTCGATCCCCCTAAATCCCCCTTAAAAAGGGGGACTTTTGACCGGTGTTCCCCCCTTTTTCAAGGGGGGCTAGGGGGGATCCAATACTTTTCAAACATCCTCTTAGATGACGGGCATTGGTTTTAGAAATCATGAACTCAGGCATGTTGTATGGGATTAGCGCTGGCCCTGGTGATGCGGAATTATTGACCCTCAAAGGATTGCGTCTATTGCAGAGCGTGCCTGTGGTTGCATTTCCAGCAGGAGGAGGGGGCAAACCCGGCATCGCACAGCAAATTATTATGGATTGGCTGCAGCCTCATCAGACACAGCTGGAACTCCAGTTTCCCTATGTGCAAGCGAAGGATGCCCTGAACCAAGCCTGGCAGCAAGCTGCTGAACAAGTCTGGTTCTATCTGAAGCAGGGACAGGATGTGGCCTTTGTTTGTGAAGGCGATGTCAGCTTCTACAGTACCTTTACTTATCTAGCCCAGACCCTGCAACAGCTTCATCCTCAATTCGCAGTGCAAACTGTTCCTGGGGTATGTTCGCCAGTAGCAGCGATGGCAGCTCTGGGGTTGCCGCTAACGGTACGCGACCAACGGCTGGCGATTTTGCCTGCCCTTTATCGGGTTGAAGAACTGGAAACGGTGCTGGGCTGGGCAGATGTGGTGGTGTTGCTCAAAGTCAGTTCGGTCTACCAGCAGGTGTGGGAGGTTTTGAAACGCCATCAATTGCTAGAGGACAGTTTTGTGGTGGAGTGGGCCACCTTGCCCCAGCAGAGGGTTTATGCGGATTTGCGCGATCGCGCCCAACTAAAATTATCCTACTTCTCTCTGTTAGTCATTCAAATCAATCCACAGACTTGAACCAGGCAGCAACTTTTACTCGGAATTGTCTGTCTCTATTGATAGGTCATGGTTCATGATTCATGGTTCATGATTCATGGTTCATGATTCATGGTTCATGATTCATGGTTCATGGCTCATTGATAGCTCATTACTGTAGCAAGCTAATGCAGCAAATTTGGTGCAATGGAGCTGGGTTGGGAAAAACAGTTGTAACACCTACCCAATAGACTCTGCAGCGCTAAGGTACCAACTCCGAACTTGCATATTTTCAGGTGTGCTAAATCAGTAGATTAACTCCCAAACAACAAACAACAAACAATGAACAATGAACAATGAACAATAAGCAATAATTGATTTAAACGATCGCGATCTAAAATCCTGGCGCTAATATTAGAATGCAGGAAATGTAAGAAGAAGCAGAAGCTCGCCACTCAATTTGGATCTTGTTTTCAGGCTCCTGGAATGCTGCGACGCTGTTCCTAACTTAAGATAAACCTCTAGCTTGCTGTTGTCTCCATCCTCAGTCTCACAGAAAAACCATTAGGTTGAAGGTGTCATGAAAATTCTTCAGAACCCAATGTTGATTGCCACTGTTGCCGCCATTGGTATCCATGGGGTTATCCTGCTGATTTTGCCCTCTACTGGCAAACCGGATGAAGCCGAAGCAGAAACAACTGTCGAGGTGGTAGAACTGACTCCTGACCTGCAACCGCAATTCGAGGACTTCCCCCCACAGCAGTTTGAATTGCCGCCGCTGCAAGCCGATCTCTCTCCCTTGCAGCCCAGCGAGAATTTTTTCCAACTGGATCCTTCTCCCTACGAATCTTACGACTTCTCCCTTAATAATTTGCCTCCTCTGCCGCCGCCTGCCCCAATAACAGTGCCCCGTACATTTCAGCCGGGAACAATCGCAGTTGAGCCTTTCCCTGTCGGACAATGGCCTCCGATTAGTCGAAGAGAAGTGCTGCCGCCACCCAATGCCGAGCAGCCCAAAGACGAAAAAGAAGTGGAACAGTCTGAAGAACCATCTCAGCCTGACAAACCGCCTCAAGCATCCGATCCTGAACAGAACAATAACCCCGATGAACAGCAAGTGGCGAGTAGAGGGAAGGTTGAACCCGTCGATCCTGAAACTCCCGATCCTCCTCCTGAACCCCCTGAACAACCCAAATTGTTAGTGGATCGTCTGAGAGAAGGCTTCAAGACCGCTTCTAAGCCAACAGATGATACGAACCAACCGCCGACCCAACAGGCAAGTCCCCCACCCGGAACCCCTCCTACCCAACCGCCAACTCAACAGGCCGCTAACCCGCCGAATGGCACAGGCGGCAAAAGACAAGCGTTAAAAGATTGGCAACAAACCTTGCAGAATAATGCCGATGTGAAATGGCGCAATCCGATCGATCTGGCGGTGACCAATCCGACGCAACCGCCTCTACCCAATACGCCGAAGTTTGTCTCAGCAAGGGTCTTAGTCGATTCGAGCGGGAAGATTAAAAGCATGCAGGTCTCCAACAGTGGCGATCCTGCTCTTAACAAAGTCATTGCTGATGCGCTTAGCAAGCGCGCTCAGGGGTTGCCTAAGACAGGTGAGTCTGTCATGTATCAGTACCGGTTTCAAGTACAGTAGTAGACAGTAAAGCAGAAGGCAAGAAGTAAATTGGCGACCCCGGTGGTTGTCTGAGTCTTTGGCCTGTCATTTTAATATGGAGACCGGATCGGAGATGGTAGAGGGCAATCGCGACGATCGAGCACGTCGGCATTTATTGGTGACGGGTGGAGCGGGGTTTATTGGCTCGAATTTTGTGCATCATTGGTGCTCAACCTATCCAAAGGATCGGGTGGTGGTGCTAGATGCGCTGACCTATGCGGGCAATCGGGCTAATCTGGTCGGTTTGGAGGAGCAGGCAAATTTTCGTTTTGTCCAGGGGGATATTTGCGATCGCACCCTGATCGACACCCTCTTGCAAGAAGAAGCCATTGACACCCTGGCCCACTTCGCCGCCGAATCCCACGTCGATCGTTCCATCCTCGGCCCCGGAGCCTTCATTCAAACCAACGTTGTCGGTACCTTTACATTGCTTGAAGCATTTCGGCATCATTTTGAGCGCAGGAAGAAAGAGGGAACAGGGAACGGGGAACAGGGAACGGGGAACAGGGAACGGGGAACAGAGCAATCCAAAACAACCAGGACTGTATTTTTGCACGTTTCCACAGATGAGGTTTACGGTAGTCTTGGGCCAGACGATCCGGCTTTTACGGAAACGACACCCTACGCGCCCAACAGTCCCTACTCCGCCTCCAAGGCAGGCAGCGATCATCTGGTGCGAGCCTACCATCATACCTACGGCCTGCCCACCTTGATGACCAACTGTTCCAACAACTACGGCCCTTATCACTTCCCTGAAAAGCTGATTCCCTTGATGACGATCAACATCCTGATGGGCAAACCCCTGCCTGTTTACGGCGATGGACAAAATGTGCGGGACTGGCTTTACGTCGGCGATCATTGTCGTGCCCTGGACATAGTTATTCATCGGGGCACCCCCGGCGAAACTTACAACGTCGGTGGCAACAACGAAGTGAAAAACATCGATCTGGTTAATCTCCTGTGTCAGCTCATGGACGAACTAGCTCCAGAGTTGCCTGTCCGTCCCTCCAGCCAACTGATCGAATTCGTCAAAGATCGTCCCGGACACGACCGCCGCTATGCCATCAACGCCAGCAAAATCCGCCACCAGCTAGGCTGGCAACCTGCCGTGACTGTGGAAACAGGCTTGCGTCAAACCGTAGCCTGGTATCTGGCCCATCGGCATTGGTGGCAACCCCTCCTATCCGAAGAATATCAGCAATATTATCAGCAGGTTTATGCCAGTTAGAACACTCTAATACTGACCCCTAGACAGTCAGGCCAGAGAATTAACCCAGCTTTCTGCTAGATTGAGAGCATCATACCCATTTGACTTGGGGATGCGATTGATGAAATTGATAGAATGCTTGTCCTATAAAGCTTTCTTCAATCCAAAATCGTCAATCTAAAATCCAAAATGGGATTGCCCACTTAGGATTGGAGAAAAAGGTAAGGTTACCCCTATGCAAACAACTGTTAATATTAATGACGCCCTTTTAATAGAGGCTGAACAACTGGCAGCAAAACGACAACAGACCCTTGAAAGCCTTTTAGAGTCAGCATTACGACAGTTTTTAGACTCTAATGCTAACGGTAGTTCTGTATTCCAACTCCGCAAACATACATTTCGCGGGCATGGACTACAGTCAGGTGCAACTGAAGGGGATTGGAACGCTCTGAGAACAAGGATCTATGAGGGACGTGGGGGATGATTGCGGTGGATACAAATATTCTAGTTTATGCTCATCGGGAAGACTCCGAATGGTATCATCCAGCCGACAAATGTTTAACCCAATTAGCGGAATCTGGAATGCCTTGAGCAATTCCCTGGCCTTGTATTCATGAGTTCATAGCCATCGTGACTCACCCTCGTATTTACGATCCACCAACGCCTTTGGCCGATGCTATAGAGCAAGTTAATTGTTGGTTCGAGTCGCCAACATTATGTTTGCTGAATGAGGGAATTGGTTACTGGAAAATATTAGGTCATCTTCTAGAAACGAGCCTCATCAAGGGACCTCAAGTACATGATGCACGCATTGCGGTTTTATTCAAACAAAATGGTGTGACTGAACTCTGGACAGCAGATCGAGATTTTAATCGGTTTCAGGATTTTGCTACCGTCAATCCACTGATAGCGACAGGTTAATGTTCTGCAAGACACTACATCGGCAGGAATCGCACGAATGATGACGGAGAGATTACGCTGCCAAGATCTCGTTGACCGTCAACTGCCAATCGGGAAAGAGTGCAGAGACAACCCGATCTTTGGCCTCAAAAACAGTTTCCTGGTAGCTCCCATCCACAAGTGTTAGTACAGTAACTTGCTGTTGCTGCGGATCGACGATCCAATATTCGGCAATGCCCCGCCACTCGTACTGGTTGCGCTTGTCAATATAGTCGCGACGGTGATTCTCTGTACCAGGACTGACGACTTCTACGACCAGGAGCGGAGGAGCCATGTCCAGGGTAATCGCGGATTGGCCCAGGGTTTGCAACTGTTCTAGATGTTCAGATCGCAAAATTGTCAGGTCAGGGAAACGATTTTGGGGCTGTCCTGGCATTTCCAGGGCGAGTTGATGGCAGCGAACGCGACGAAATCCTACGATCTCAGAGAAAGCTCGATCCAACACTCTGGAGATAATGACGTTTTCATCTGATTCTGGGGGCACTTCGATCAGATCTCCATTGGTCAGCTCGTAGCATTTATCTGTGCCATCATCGTAGGCGAGATAATCAGTGAAGGTTTGAAGTCTGGGTTGGGTCTGGATCGTGGCACTTTTCATATTGCTCAAACCTTGCGTACTGTCCTAACCTGACAATTAGAGACATTTGCTGTCTCCAATCTTAGCATAGTTGTTTCCTGTACGTAATAACCTACAATAGGAAAGGTGATTTTTAATCAGTACATATGTCAGATCCTACAACCATTTCAATCACTGCGGCCCAACAAACGCTTGTTGGATTGGTGAATCGGGTCAATGAATCTCATAAACCCATTACCATTACAGGCGAACAAGGGAATGCTGTTCTGGTCAGTGAAGAGGACTGGCGATCGATCCAGGAAACGCTTTATCTGAAATCAATTCCCGGTGTTTGGGCGTCAATTGAGGCAGGGATTCAAGAGCCACTTGAAGAATGCTCAGACCGCTTTCCCTGAAGAAAGGATTATGAAGCATCCGTATCTGCTAAACAATTTAGGGGCGCACTTTGACGCCCCTACGATAATTTTATTCCATTAAGCAATACCTTAACGCCCGCGCCGTCTTTGGAGGAATTCAGGAATATCTAATCCCTGATCTTTGTTCGCTTCAAAAATGGGTGAGGGCTTTGTCGGTGCTGCGGCTAGTGGCCGCCGGGTGCCTTTGGGTGGCGGGACGGGTTTTGATTCTTCCGCGAATCCGGTGGCAATGACGGTAATCTTGACGTCTCCTTGCAGGCGATCGTCGATCACGGCTCCAAAAATGATGTTGGCGTTGGGATCGACCACTTCATAAATGGTTTCAGCCGCAGTGTTGACTTCGTGCAGGGTCAGGTCGCTGCCGCCGGTAATGTTGAAGACTACGCCTCGCGCGCCTTCAATCGAGGATTCGAGCAAGGGAGAAGAGATGGCGGCCACGGCAGCTTCGCGCGATCGCGATTTACCTGAACCGATGCCAATGCCCATCAAGGCTGAACCTGCATCTGCCATCACTGCTCGCACATCCGCAAAGTCCACATTTACCAAACCAGGAATGGTAATAATATCTGAAATCCCTTGAACGCCCTGACGCAAAATATCATCTGCTACCCGAAATGCTTCCTGAACTGGAGTTTGTTCTGCAATCACAGCCAGGAGCTTATCGTTGGGAATCACGATCAGGGTATCCACTCGACCTTCCAATGCCGTAATCCCTTCATCAGCTTGGTTCAACCGCCGCCGCCCTTCAAAGTTGAAAGGACGCGTGACTACACCAACTGTCAGCGCACCAATTTCCTTGGCCACTTCTGCCACGATCGGTGCTGCTCCTGTACCTGTTCCTCCCCCCATACCTGCGGTGATGAAAACCAGATCGGAGTTCTCCAAAGCAGTAGCAATTTCGTCTCGAGACTCTTCGGCTGCTTTTTGACCAATGGCAGGATTACCCCCTGCACCCAGACCTCGGGTCAGTTTCTGGCCAATTTGCAACCGTCTTGGAGCCGAGGATTGAGTTAAGGCTTGAGCGTCTGTGTTAATGGACCAGAATTCAACTCCGGAGACTGCACTGGCGATCATGCGGTTGACAGCGTTGCCGCCGCCACCGCCAACTCCAATCACCTTAATTCTGGCTACCCGACTTGGCACAATATCTATATCCTGAGCTTCTTCTCCAGGAATACCTTTTGGATCGTGGGTTTGGGCAAGGCTTAAGCCAGCATCTCCGAAAGCGCTAGTGGCGTCTCCGGCGACTGCAAAATTCGATTGTCCTTCGGGATGGGAGCCTTGATAGTCCAGCTCCAGTTTACTATCAAGCGTCATCAGAATTTAGAGATGGTAGATAAACGGCTTTTTAACTCTGGGTAGCTCTAGTCAACTATAGGGTAAGTTGCTTGAAAAACCAACAATAGAGAAATCCCTATTGACAATGATTGGATTTCTGTTCTTAGGGTCTCTGGATTTCCTGAGTTGCAAGTTCTTTGATGAAAGAGCCAGGCACTCCACTGCTATGAGGCAGCATGAGATTCAATTGAAGCATCACGCTCAACAACAGCAGGAGATTCAGGATTTCTGAGATCGATGTAGTCAATTCGGCTGGAGGTCAGTTTTTCCTTCGCTTCCTTAGACTGCTGCATTCCTTCCAGAATATCGAGTTGCTCAGCAAGCTTAGCAGAACTGTAGGATCCTAAATGCACCGCCGCCAAATCAGTTTTCACAATCAAGTTTGCTGGATCCTGCCAGTCGATTTCGGTTATTTTAACTCTACTTTGGCTTATAGTCTGATAGAGCTGAGACCAGTATGGCCTGTAATGTTCTTTCTGACCAATAATAGTTAGATCGGGTAATTTAAGAGATTGCTTCAAGGAAGTATAGCTTGTGAGTGGCATCCAAACTCCGTTGCTGTCCAACAGACCGACTTCGGCTGATTGCAGGGAAAGAGGGGTTGCCTTTCTAGCGGACTGGCGGGCAATGGCAACGGGGTGCCGCTCTTGAACCTGTACGGTCAAACTGGGGGGAAAGAGTTTGCGGATCACAGTTGCCTGGGCAATTGGGGCTTGGGATTCCAAATTCTCAGCAATTTTCTGCGGTTGCAGTTGCAGGAGAGACTGGGGATAGGAGAGAGGCAACAATGTTCTGACAGCCTGAGTGGATAGAAATTCGTTCCCTTCAATTTCAATCTGTTCGGCTTTTCGGATGACCCAGGTGGGTAATGTGACTACCCAAACCAAGATTCCTGCAAAGGTTGCGATCGCAAAAGTTCGCCAAATGGTTTGAAATAATATCAGTCGCCGTTTGCGACGAAGATCGCGACGTCGCTGGGCTAATTCGGTTCGAGAAACGGATGCAATACCTGCCATAGGCTTGTGTCTAAAAGTTTGAAACGATTGTATAGAAAGACGGTTTATGGCTGCTTTGCCAGTGCTTGGGCTAAACTTGTGGCAGCCAGTGCTACAGCAATCTTACATTTGAGTTGTAAGCATAAAGGTGGTGTTTTCGCCAGTGCGAATAAGAAACTTATGCGACGTAGAAATTTTTCGTGAAGACATCACTTGAATCTATCTTGCGCTCCTGAAACATCAACGAGTGAAGATGGGGGAATATTTGGAAAGGCTTGAGATAAATAGCAAAACGCTCTAGATCCCCGATAAATCTGCTTTAAAAAGCGAGACTTTCAACGCTTTCAACTGTCATTTCCTCACCTTTATAAGGCAGGCTAAGGGGGGATGGCGCAAAGTGTCTGCTACAGGAAGGAATGCTTCTCAAACATCCTCTAAGAGCCATGCCGACAATCCTCAAATTTTACAAACCCGAAATAACTTTCTTTATAGCAATAATCCAACCCACTTTTTCAGGACTCTGGCACTCTGGCTCGTCCTGGAACGTCTTAGATATACGATAGTACTCTATTCTCTCATCAATGAAAGTATAAAGCGCTTGAGATTTTCTTGGAGAGGGACTCATTCCCCTCAGGCACTTCGGAGGATTCTGCTGCAATAATCCAGGCAGGCCCTTATTTTTTGCTAAATATTGCAGCTTGCTCCATGGATATTGGATTCGCGACAGTTCCAGATGAGGTTGGAGAAACAATTGTTCTCCGATCGAGTCATCGATCCCTGGCATTGTAAGCCGGTCGGCAAAATAGATGTTGATAGTTTCTGCGAAGCGAGACTGTCAAAATTTTCCCAGATGCTTATGTAGCAGAAGGCAGGAGGCAGAGGGCAGAAGGCAGAAGGGAAAGGTTGACTACATTTGGTTTTGAGCCTTTTGTGATGTCCCAATCTATTCTCGGAGTGCTATATCGAGGCAAAGGACAAGGGCGGAGAATCTTTTGACGTGGAAAGTTTGTGCTGTGGCAATGGTGGCTTAGGGTTAAGGGAAAACTGTTTCTATCAGGTGAATTTGCGATGGTGCTTGATTTCCAAAAATTTTATCGGGCCTGTAATCCTAGCAAGATCTTGGTTGTTGGTAATGCTGAGGATCGTCCATACTATATTGATTTCTCTCCTGTGCGGGGCGGCAAAATTATTGAGGCTTTAGGCCGAACGATAGCCCGAATTTCGCCGGATGAACCGACCTGTCAGTTGTTTACAGGACATATTGGTTCCGGAAAGTCTACCGAGCTTTTTCGCCTTAAAGACGAGCTGGAGCAGCAGGGTTTTTATGTGGTTTATTTTGAGTCCAGCCGTGATTTAGATATGGCGGACATTGACATTACAGATATTTTGCTTGCGATCGCACGGCAAGTGAGTGCCAGTTTGGAAGCGATCGATATTTATCTCAGGCCCGGTTATTTCAACAAACTGTTTCATGAAATTGGAGAATTTTTGCAAACCCCGATCGAATTATCTGCAAACGCAGAGTTATCCCTGGGAATTGCCAGGATTACGGCAAAAACGAGAGAAGCCCCGAAATTGCGCAGTCAGCTGCGACAATACCTGGAACCCCGTGCCAGTAGCATTTTGCAATCGATCAATGAGGAAATTCTGGGACGAGCCACCGAGCAATTGAAGCAGCGGGGAAACAAGGGACTGGTACTGATTGTCGACAATCTGGATCGGGTTGATGCGCGACCGATGCCGTCTGGTCGCTCTCAGCAAGAATATTTGTTTATTGACCGGGGCGAGTCATTACGCAAACTCAACTGCCATGTAGTCTATACGATCCCGCTGGCCCTGATTTTTTCCAATGGATATGAGGCGTTGAAAAATCGATTGGGTGGAGGCATTGCACCTAAGGTTTTGCCGATGGTGCTGGTGCAAGATCGCGATGGTAATGATAGCGAGCAGGGAATGAACTTGATGCGGCAGATGGTTTTGGCCAGAGCATTCCCGGACGTTGAGTGGGAGCAACGCAAGGCGTTAATTCCCGAATTATTTGATTCCACCGAAACCTTGGATCGGCTGTGCCGTGTAAGTGGCGGGCACGTTAGAAATTTACTGGGATTACTCTATAGCTGTTTGCAACGAGAGGATCCTCCCTTTGCCAGCGAGAGTCTTGAAGGTGTGATTAAGGAATACCGCGACGATCTAATGCTGGCGATTGATGATTCGGAATGGGATCTGCTATTGAAGGTGGTTCGACAGCAAATGCTTAAGGGCGAAGCAGAATACCATACTTTGTTGCGGAGTATGTTTGTGTTTGAATATCGCGATCGCAAAGGTCGCTGGTTTGGCATCAATCCAGTTCTGGCAGAAACAGACAAATTTTGTCAATTGATGAAGGCATCCACTGCTTAGGAGCGTCGGTGGTGATTTCGCAAAAGGCAGAAGGCAGAGGGCAGAAGGCAGAGGGCAGAAGGCAGAAGGCAGAGGGCAGGATGTGGGGAGAAATGGCGAGGAATTTCTGGGGATGGCAACCCTAATACCGGAGGTGTTAGCCAACCATGAGATGCAACATTGTGCCAGGTAGATTCATATTTTTACCACACCCCACACCCTAAATCTGAATGGCGCTTACTTAAGCGTAGGATGGGCAAAGCAAAGCGTGCCTAAAAGAGCCTGTGATGGGCACGGGCGTAGCCCTTTGCCCATCCTACTGACCGCTTTCCAAACTGATGTAATCTGCTTATATAAGCGCCATTCCACCCTAACCCTGGTGGCGTGACACAGCTAAAATGGTGCAAATTTTTGGTTGCACTTTAGTGCTTCTGAGGTCTATCGAGTAAAGATTATAGCCTTTTCGACAACCTAACTCTATTGACTCAAGTTAGCTATGTTAGTCCACTACAAATCGATATCAATCGGGCTGACTTGATATTATCCCGGCATTGCGATCGCATAGGTGACAAACAATTCCCCCATTGCTTGCTTGCGGATCTGGCCACCCAGTTGCTTGATGGTCATTTCCCAAGTCTTCAGCGGCGTCAGGATCGGTTCCGTTTCCTTGTGCAGTTCGATCAACCCCCATTCATCCGCCCAATCGGAGTCGGGGTTGGCAAACTCCACAATTAAGGGGGCCTTGGGTTTCAGTACCCGTCGCAGTTGAGGCCACATGATGGAGAAATATTCGGGGGGATAGTAATACAAGAAGCCGGTTGCGATCGCAAAGTCAAACTGGTCAGTGTCGTAGATATCCATCTGGTGCGCCCTGCCCTCCTGCATCGACTTAAAGAGCTTGGAGTTGAGTTGCGGTGCCCGCGACTGGATGAATTTGACCGCACGATTGCTGACGTCGTGACCGTAAAAATAAGCCTGCCACTCCGTCCAGGGATAAATCAGAAAACTGACCCCACAGCCAATATCCAGGCATCGTTCGCGCTTTTTCGGCACACGCAAGGTATGGAAGGGAACGCTCAAGCTTTCCCGGAACGCACTCTGTTGCGATTCCTGCCAGAAGGGTAATTCGCGCAGATCCGCTGGTATCTCCCAGTCTGGATCGCCCAGCTGAATACCAACTTCCCGGTTAAACCGTTTGGCGATGGGGTTAATGTAGGCATTCCAGTCAATTGAGGCAGAGAGAATTTCCATAGGATGATATAGATGTCGGGTGTCAGGTGTTAGATATCAGGTGTCAGGTTTAAAGGTTTCAGAGTCAAGACTCTTTTTAACCCTTTACTCTTAACTCTTCAACCTTCTTCTTATTACTTATTCTCGTTTTCCTTGTCTTCCAATGTCAGATGACGACTGGGTATTCAGCTGTGGCCGAAGGCCATCAGCCTGTATCTTGTGACCGCAGAGGGGAGCATCTCATCAACGTCCTGCTACATAGCTGCGAAAACTTGCTCCGATCCGCGACGAGTTGGCTAAATTGCTCGGCCAGGCTCGCTAGATCGGGCACGAACATTCTCTACGTCCCTGGTACAGTTAACTATTCATTAAATGTACCTTATACCATTTTGGATTTTAGATTGGCGATTTTGGATTAGAGAAAGTCTTACTGGACAAGCATTTCGTTGGTTTTATCGATTGCATCTCCAAGCCAAATTGGGATTAAACTCTGTTCTTCTTAAGACCTGAATACCCCACAAGCAATCCTGAGTGGCGAACAATTAACCATTAATCCTGGTTGCGGGACAATTGCTTGGAATACTCATTAGAATAATCTTTTAAGTCCGTGTTAGCTGTGGCCCTTGTCTGCGATCGCGGAGCTGAAGCAGGTCGCTTCGTTTTTGGAATCATTGATGCGCTTTTACCCCATGCAGACTGATTTTCAACCGTCACGCGCCCAAACCCGATCGATACCTGAACCTGCAAGCCATCCCTGGATGCGAATATTGCTGCCTTGTTTTTTGAGTCTGCTGTGTTTGGGACTGATCGCAACAATTCCCCTACCCGCGACGGCAATGCCTTTATCTGTATCTGTTATACCGGTCGCTGGATCGCTGCCCATTCTTCCCCTGCAGGTACCCAAATCTGTTGGCGATCTGCAAGAGCTGCAGCGGTTGATCGACCAGTACCGCTCCGGCGTGTCCAAAGAGCGCGATCGGTTGCAGAATCTGGAACGAGGGGCCAAAAACAAACTGAACGACCTGCAGCAAAGTCTCAGCTCTACAGATACGCAGATCGAAGACATTGAAACCCGTTTGGAACAAGCAAACCAGCAATTGCAAGCCTCGCGAGAGCAACTCGCGATCGCAGAAAGAACCTATCAGCAAAAACGCGCAGGCACCATTGCCCGCCTGCGCTTTCTGCAACGCCAACAAGGAACTCAGGGATGGGCCATCCTGCTTCAAAGCCAGGATCTGAACGAATTCCTCGACCGCCGCCGTCAGCTCAAGCGCGTGTTCGCCGCCGATCGACAAATCCTGGGAGGGCTGAAAACCGAAGCCGATCGCATCGAACAACAAAAAATCGCCATCGAACAACAAAAAACCGAAATCGCCCTGATTGCAGAACAACTCCTGGCCCAAAAAGCCGACCTGGAAACCCAGGCAAAATCCCAGGAAATCTTGATTAAACGCCTCACCTCCGACCGCAAAGCCCTGGAAGCTGCCGAAGATCGCTTAGCTAGAGACTCAAACAACCTGGGCATTTTGATTCGCCAACGGGTCTCAGCTCGACGCAGCGGCAACAAAATTATCATCCGGGGAACAGGTCGCATGCTCTACCCCACCTACGGCTCCATTACCAGCCGCTTTGGTTGGCGCTCCCATCCGATCCTGGGGAGCCGACGCTTTCACGCTGGCCTCGACTTTGGGGCCAGTCACGGTACGACTATCCGAGCTGCCGACTCCGGTGTCGTCATTTTTGCAGGCTGGTACGGCGGCTACGGCAACGCCGTCGTCATTGACCATGGCGACGGTATCTCCACGCTCTACGGTCACTCCAGCAGACTCTATGTCACCGAAGGGCAAGTCGTACGCAAAGGAAAGCCAATCGCAGCCGTGGGGTCTACCGGGCTGTCCACTGGTCCCCATCTCCATTTTGAAGTGCGGCTGAATGGCAAGCCCGTGGATCCGCTCGCTTATCTGTAGCATCAGATGTTGATAAACACGACTTAGAAGATTATTTTAAAAGCCTTGCTCAGAAAGGCTTTCAAAATGACTCATTCTTCCATTCTGGCACTAACCTTCTAAGTCGTATATAAAGGCAGAATACAGAGAGCAGGAAGCAGAGAGCAAGAGGCAATTGAGTCTATCGGACCGATCTATCCGGAGGCAAACTTAGATCCTGGTAAAAAGGGACAGGGCAATTCTCTACTCCCCTTAAAACCTCTCTATCCGAGCATATGGCAGACTCCAAAGCGCACCAGAGCACCACCAAAACTCCCGATTCCAGACAAGTTCGCTCCCCTCAGCGAAGAAAATCGCAAGATGCGCCCAATCTCCTGGAGTGCCAATCCTCTGCCAGCGTTGTATTGCAACGCCTCGCCCTGGCTCCTGATTCTCTAACGCCAGCGGACGCCATCGCCTTGGAGCACCAGATTGGCAATCAAGTCACGCTTCCCTTCGTTAAAGCAGCTCAACAGCATCAGCAAGCTCAACTTGCCTCGAATCCCACTATACCTGCTAGTCAGTCCCCAGTACAGCGAAGATCGCAATTCCACGGGCTATCCCACGAGCTGAGGCAAGAGTTCGAGCAGCAGCGCCATCCAGACCCGCAAACAGAGCTTGCCCATACGACAGCGTCAGCACCTCGTCCCCAACCGATGAGAGACCATAATCGCTTCATTGCCCCTCAGTTTCAGGGGCAACCTCTGGCAGCGGATCGCCAGCCCGCTACCGTACCAGTACGACAGCTGTACAGACAGCCGCCCCTATTCCACGGCTTGTCCCATGAATGGAAACAGGAGTTAGGGTTGAGCAGTCACAATCCCGATCCGCAAGCAACGCTGCAATCCAGTCACTCCCAAGCAACCGAACCAACAGCGCCCATTCAGAAAAGTCCAACAACCATCGCTTCAGACAATGGTATTGACGACAGGATCGAAGGGCAAACTCAACCCAACAATACAGGCTTGCCTGACCGCTTGAAAGCAGGCATTGAAGGTCTCTCCGGTCTAGTCATGGACGATGTAAGTGTCCACTATAACTCGCCCAAACCCGCCCAACTGCAAGCTCTGGCCTATACCCAGGGCAGCGATATTTATGTGGGGCCAGGGCAGACCCGGCATCTGCCCCACGAAGCCTGGCATGTGGTGCAGCAAAAACAGGGTCGGGTGAAGCCAACCCTGCAGGCCAAAGGCATTCCGATTAACGATGACCGAGAGCTGGAACGCGAAGCTGATGTCATGGGCGCGAAAGCACTGCAGAGGTACCGTCCCAATCCGGTCACCCCCAGTCCAATTGCTCAAGCAACCAATTTGGAGCCGAGTGCGCGATCGCAGACTGTATCTTCAGTAATCACCAGGGAGATTGTTGAGGATTCTGAGGAGAAAATGCATATAAGTACGCAATCGCAACAACAATTGGGGAATCCAGGTCAGCAGGCTAAAAAAGTGTTGCAATTACAAAATAAAGTGAATTTAAGGGTGGAAGATCTGGATGAACCTAACGCAACAGACCCGGTTCGCAATTTAGAGCCTGAAGAATTTGCTCAGAAAGAGGACAATTTCCTGAATAAAACTATAGGAGAAGATATGAGGGAATTGATTGAAAGTTGCGAGAAAGAAGAACTCAAAATTGGCCTAAAAATACACCATATTGAGTTAAAACTAATAGATTCGGAGATAGAAGTTGGAGTTGCATCCGAATGGGAAGATATAAAAAATATTATCAATACACTGCTAAAGGCAGAAGAAGAGCCTAATAGTGAGATTGCTGGTACTAAAAAGACTATAGAGGCGATTTATAAACCAGTAAAAAAAGCTAAATCACTGATGGTGAAACTCGAAAAAAATTACAGAAAACAGCAGCAGCAGCTCCATTATGTGCCTCCGGGTCTCAGTAGAAAGGATGCAAAAATGCTACCATCGTATAAGAAACAGAAGAAAAAAACTTTGGCCGCTAGGGGTGAGTTTAGCTATGCCTTGATATACCTGATTAGGGTCAGCAGAGATGCCATCCAGTCAGCATGGGAAAGGTTTGGTGATTTTCTCCCGGCAAATCTTATCCCAGCTGCAGCAGTTTTCAGAGATCGGGACTTTAAAGGAGACTTAAACAAGTACACTTACCACACAGGAAAAGAAAACGATCCCATTTGGATTGTGTGGTACAAATCACCGAATGATTATCCACCCATAATGTACCAGGGCAAGCAATATGAATATACGGACAATGTAGAAATCGGTAACCAGAAATTTGGTGTGAGCGATGAAAATAATCCAGCGAAGGCAAATAGTTTTAGGCTAAGGAAGGTAGCCCATAACGAAAGTCGTCAGGGACAGAAAGCATTTAATACTCTCTTTAACGATCGTAAAGTTAATGTCGGGGGAACACAAGCGCCAGCCCTGGGAGACAAAGGCGGGTATGACGGCGATCATGTAAAGGATCTTGGTTTTGGGGGAAAGGATGAAGCGAAAAATTACTGGCCGCTAAGTGCTGAAGTAAACCGAAGGGCTTTCTATGGCTATAATTCGCGCTATATAGTCAATTACATAGACCCAGAGCGTAAGAAAGGCCATGCAAGGGCAATCGGCGGACTGATCGGGAAATATTTCATTGTCAAGGGATATTGCGACAAAGCTGTGCCAGATGAAAGCGGGACAGCCATTGCGGGGACAGATGCAAAGGTATAGGGTCAAAGATGGAGAGGACGCCTGGAAGCAGCACATGAACCTCCATTTAGACAGCACAAACCAACTGTCAATATAGCTCCACCTTAAACTGTAACTGGTGCCACCACCCATTCAGTCGTCTTTTCTGGATGCCACAGTATGGGGCTGCTAAGAACGATTCTCAGTAGTGGAGCAAGAATCCTGTTTGGCCTGCAGTTGAGAGGATCTGATTCCCTCTCTAGCATTGTTGCCGTAGGGGCAGGCAACATGCCCCCCTGCCCTGACGACAAAGTCGTCAAAGTCCCGATCCTGTTGGTTTTCTCTGACTAGCAGCGAGCCAGTGTCGTCCCAACGCAGCAGGACGCCGCCGCTGGCGAGACCGGGCATGCCGCCTTCAAACAGGACTTGCTGGTTGGTGCCGGGGTTCTGAGTGCTGGTGGAGTAGAGAATCCCTGCAGGTTGTCCGTTATAAGAGGATTCCAGGTAGAAGGCATAGGGGGTATTAGCCTGAAACTGAAATTCTGCCAGCGGTTGGGGAACAGCATTGCCGGGGGTACCCAGAAAGTCTGTGTCGTTGCCCAGTCCCAGATCGGTGCTGAAATCGGAGGGAGCTAGTATCGTCTGGCTAAAGTCGGCAGGCTTGACCTCTTCAATTAAGGGGGTTTTCTCGCCAGTGACCAGGTTGATGACGCCGAAGGTGGATTGATAGCCACCGTGAGATTCCAGGAATTCAAACTCGATGATGGTGTCTTGTTCGAACTGGATGCCGCTGTTGCCAAAGATTTCCTGCGCCTGGAGAGCGGGTGAAAGGGTACCGATCCAGCCGCCAGCAAGCAGGCTCAGAATAATCGACAAAGTATTGGATTTCACTTTCATGGCTGTTTTATGTAAGAAGGCAGAAGGCAGAGGGCAGAAGGCAGAAGGCAGAGGGCAGAAGGCAGAAGGCAGAAGGCAGAAGGCAGAAGGCAGAAGGCAGAGGGCAGGAGGTGGAGGAGAGGTAGAGGGAGCAGGGGAGGCAAGGGCAGAAGCTATTTGTTGATTGCTGATTGTTGATTGCTGATTGTTGATTGTTCATTGCTAATCGCTAATCGCTAATTGCTAATCGCTAATTGCTACCAGAGGCGACTGAAGCTGCGTCTGAGGACCTCGGCCTGGGCGCGATCGAGGCGCGCTAGAAAGTCTTTAACTTCAGCCATGAGTTGATTGAGTTGGGCGCACTCTGGCGTGATGCAGGTGGCGCTGGTGGGTTGGGTGCCTCGGGCGAAGCGGCGGGGAGCGGTGGTGCTGGCAGTGGTAGAGTCGATGCATCTGGCGTAGGCGTCTTCCAGGGCTTCCGCAAATTCTCCGGCTGTTTCGGCGGTTTGGGGATCGAGTCGGAAGGCTGGATCTACGCCCTGGGTACCGCGAGGATCGGAGTCGCTGCCGCCACTTATACCTGAACTTCCCGTGCCGGAGACGTTTGGGCCGGTAATGTCGGAGACGTTCGGGCCGGTAATGTCGGAGACGTTCGGGCCGGTGATGTCGGATTGGTTGGTCTGGGCAGCTGTGGGAGGGGCTGCGATCGCGCCCCACAAAACAACGCTACCCACCACCAGACCCAATACCGTTCGGTTAAGGATGGCGGGTTCAATAACCGTACGAGAAATAGACTTGTAGGGGCACGGCAATGCCGTGCCCCTACGCGAGAAATTAATTCTCGTTTCTAAACCGAACAGTATTGTTACCAGACCTGCCTTCGCGCTCGGCCACCATCGCCCCAAACAATCAGACCGCAACTTCTGCTTGGCCATGAACCCCAAAGCCTCCCTCAACCCTCAACAATGAACGATTAACAATCAACCATGAACAATCAACTATGAACTAAAACTGAAATGAAAACCCCGTTCCCAGAACAAAACGAGGGCCGTCGCCGTCGCCGACAACATCGCGCACAGCAGGGGTGATGACCCAGGGAATGTCGCGGATAGGCACAATGGAAAGTCCAAATGCTAGATCCTGGCCTGTCCATTCTGCGATCGCGCTCAGTGGCTGAACAATCCGCACCGCCAGACTACCAAACCCATTGATCGAATCCACATCATCATCAATGTCATCTGCCGGACGGAACCGACCGCTACCCACACCAGCAGTCAGCGCGACGCGACTGAACGGAGCATCCACTCGTTGTCGTGTCCGGAACACTTTCGTTGCTGAGCCGTAAATCGTATTGGCAAAGTCATTATCATCGCCAATGTTTGCAAAGCCTTCCCAACCCACGGCTAAACTCCAACCATCGGGCAACTGACGATGTACCTTGGCATTGAAGCCGCCCGTACCAAAGTCGCGATTGTCGCCAAAGCTAGCCAGGGTATAGGACAACTGCAGACCGACGGCACGACGGGCATCGCCCAGCCCCACCCCTAATCCTAATGTACCATCATCCTTATTGCTGAAGCGGGTACGGGATTGATAGCCAAAGTTGACAAAGCCAATGTTGCGGTCGGCTCCAAATCCTGAAGGATTAGAGATGGTCAGGGCAGGGGATCCGCGATAGATATCGCCAAAATCAAACCCATCTTGCTGTGTTTGTAACTGTTCTTGCAGCGCTTCGACTTCCTCTCTGGAGGGAATAGCAAGGGTCGGCTGCGACGCCACAGGTTCAGCGGCGATGACTTTCGGCCTGGGGCCTGCAATATATTGGGACGTAATGGCATCGGCGGGCAGAGCATTCAGTTGGCCGATGGCAACCAGGGCTTGATGAAGAAACGCAGCGGCGTCAGCGCGGGTGGCAATTTGGTTCGGATTCAGTTGCCTGATATTGGGATAGTTGACGACAATACCCTGGCTGGCAGCAGCGGCAATGCGATCGCGTGTGATGGTCGATACTTGTTGTTCATCGCTAAACCAGGTATTCAGGTTGCCAATCGTTTTAGGACTGGCCGCGAGATTGAGACCTTCAACCAGAGCGATCAATGCGTCCACCCGAGCCAGCGGTTGGTCAGGGGCAAATCGCTGGTCGGAGTAACCATTGAGAAACCCCATCTCGTAAGCACTCTGAACAGCACCGCTGGCCCAATGGGTTGCCGGTACGTCCAGAAATGACGGTGCGTTGCGAATCGAAGGTTGTTGAAAGGCCCGCCGAATGGCAGCTGCAAACTCAGCCCGCGTCATTGGCGCATCAGGTCGGAAGCTACGATCTTCCCGAAATCCCTGCATAATGCCCTGTTCAGCCAGCACTTCAATGAAATTCTGGGCCCAGTGTCCCTCGATGTCTGCAAACCATCCTGATGGAGGTAATTGATTGAGTGGCAGGCGCGATCGCGCAATTTTTCCTGCAGGCGCAGGCAAATCGAAGATTGATGCCGCACTAGAGGGAGTATCAATCCCAGGAGAAAACATTTCAGCCAACAGCATGGGATCGCTCACCCTCTCCATGGAATTACTAATGGAATTGCTGGCCAGCTTTTGAGTTGCATGACTTAATGTTGCGTTCGCCTCGGCGTCCACAGCGCCAGGGGGTGAAGCGATCGCTGTCTTTGAAGCGGTTACTGGAGTCGCGATCGGTTGCACTGTGTTGGCAACGGATGGAGGTGCAGAGGGAGTAGGGACAGCGGGTGCAGACGCGAGATAAGGAGCAACTTCATCATTCCACTCCAGCCCTGCCAGCGCCGCCCGTTCTACAGGAGAAAACTGCTCAGGGGCAGGATTCATCGCGACTGATGGAATAGCCCGATCCATCGCCAGGGATTCAGGAGGAGCAACAGATACAACAGGATCCGGAGCATCAATCCCCACCGCGCTCATCCAGGTACGGGTATCAGGTTCCCAGTTCGGGATTTGAGGAGAGTTGGCAGCGCTGACCCGATTCGGCACCTCGCGTGCGACAAGGGCGGCCACAGTACAAATTGCAACGGTCGAAACACGCATGTACAGAGTCTCTAGTAAAGTGTGCGATCGAACTTGCTGAATATGTCAGAAGGCAGAGGACAGGAGGCAGAAGGCAGAAAGAAGGTTGACTATATCTGGTTGGCTCAATCCTCGTTTCAGGGAGATGAAATAGGTAAAAAGGCTGGAAGCTTGATTCAGTAAGCGTTACGCCTAAAGTTATAGCTCCAAGGCTGAAATCTCCTTCTAGCAAGGGTTTTGAGCATTTTCAAGTTCCAACCTCCCCGAAATAGGGATAGAGCCATCTGGTTTTGCGCGTTTTGTGATGTCCTAATCTGTTCTTGTAATGCTTAAAACCCAAAAGTTCGTAGTTGGCACTTCAGTGCTACCGACGTCTCCTGGAAGCTGCTAAAGCAATCGCACCAAAAGTTCGTAGTCGGTACTTCAGTGCTACCGAGTCTTTGGGAAAATCGCTAGAGCAAGCATCAAAAGTTCGTAGTCGGCACTTCTGTGCTACCGAGTCTTTGGGGAAATAGTTGAAACGCTGACTCCGAAAGGTCTCGTAGTTGGCACTTCAAGCATTCCAAATTCACGGGAATCTACGGACAGGTTTTAGCACCCAAATGGAGAGAATTCGTACCCGGAAGATTGTCACTCAAACAATTCCTCCAAATTCTGCATTCTGTAGCGGTAGCCATCCTGGTTATTGCCTGCAAGAAGCAGGTCAGAAGCCTGCTCTGCGAACTGCGGGTTGAAAAAAATTCTCAAACCAACAGCTAGAAGACTAGAGAAGAAGAAAAGATGATTTATGTTCCTGACAATGCCTGGCAAATTTGTCGATTCCAACCGTAAAGACCTTTCAGGCAAACTTCTCTAAAACGGTTGTAACCGATCTGAAAGGTCAATGGCGAGAAAACTTTCCTCAGATTGTAGGATTAGTTCCTCTATATCTCTATATCTATTTACCCCTGGATGGATATAGGATATAGCCAATAAAAAGAGAATCAGAACAGTTTGACAAGCTGAAATCTTCTAATAATCAGTGTTTCCCGGTTGCCTTTGGCCTTCTGCTTTCTGCCTCCTGCTATATATGGTCACAAGATACGAGTGGCTGAAATCGCGATCAGGATAAAATGCTCAGACTTTCCTGATGCAGGTCTAAATACAGGTATCAGTAAACAATAACTGTCTTGACAATCGTTGTGACTGCTGCCGTTGATTGCCTGATTCTCTATCCTAATTCTAGTTTTAAACCCTCAGTGTTAACTCTCTCTATCAAGTCTGGCCAAACGCTGATACATCCCATTCAGTGTGGGATCTGGAGTTTGCCAAGCGGAAAATCCACAGTTTCAAAAGGGAGAGGGTTTAATTTTCCAAGTCATGTCCTTTCTGGAATTTCTGGGTCCTAATCGTGACTGATAGCAACTGCTTGGAGCACCATACATCCTCCCCCCCGACAAAAACGACTCGTTTTTGTCGGGTGTCCGCGCTGGCGATATGCGGGCTGACTGTTTTGGCTGCGTGCGAACGGATCGATCGAGGGGGCGGGGGAGCAACTCCTAGTGCTGCCGATCGTCTGCCAAATAGGAGCGATCTGGTTTCAGCTAAAGAAGATACAACGCCTGAGCCAGTGACAACGATTGTTCCGCCTGAAGGTGCTCCAGCCCATTCCATCACTGATAATGTTTCTAGTTCACCAGGCTGGAGTCGTCAAACTCAATCGTCATTGGATAGCGAGCAAACCCGAGACAGGAATGCTGTAACGAGACAGATCGGCAATGGGAATGCTGACAACCAAAATTTGGCTGTTCCCAGGTCGCGAACCATGCCAAAGGTCAAACTGCCCAATCCAGAGGCTTTACCCCTCGATCGGATTGTTGCCAGGTCGCTGGCCCTATCCCGACCTGCTCCCTCTCCTGCTGCATTATCTGCAAACAATGCGGGGAATGTTGTAGAACAACAAAATTTGGAGCGACAAAATCGGCGGATGAGGGGTGAGGTAAACGGTGCTGATGCCTTTGCCCTGGCTGTCTCTGGCCAAGGCGTTGCCGGACCTGAGAGACTTGGGAAATCGTTGAGGCAAGAGGCGATCGCACCCGCTCCCAGCGACCGCGCTCAAACATTGCTTCCCTCTGCCCCCTCTGATGCCAGCGACTACTATTTCAACGATATGCAAGCGCATTGGGCCAGGGAAATGGTTCAAATCCTGGCCAGTCACGGCATTGTCAAGGGTTTCCCGGATGGCAACTTTAGACCAGACGAGCCGGTTACGCGATCGCAGCTCGCTATGCTGCTGCAGCAAGCGTCTGCGAACACGCCTGTCCAGAATAACCCTTCGGTGACGTTGGTCAATCGGAGAATGAAGGGTAACCTGGCCCCTGCGACCCCAAATTCCCATTCACCATTGCGCGTAACACGATCCGAGCTTGCTGCAGACCGGGAGGCAGACTCATCGCTCCCCCCTGGGTTCAGCGAACGGTTGCAATCAGAATCCTGGATAGAACAGCCCGGAGAACAATCTAGTGAATTCGTTTCGCGGCTCCAGGCTCTGACTGCTGTGGCAGAGTGGTTTGCCTTACCGTCTTCTCTGCCCAGTCCAGAGCCAGAGCGCCAGGTTCAAGCCGCGACGCAACAGTCGGCTATGCGCGATCGCGCTCCAGAGGACCTCCCCCATCCGGTCAGTGCCGATCTTCCTGAAGATCAGCTCTCTCCCCATCAGCCCGCAACCCGCGCCGAGGTCGTAGCCTTTATCCATGAGGCATTGGTGGCTCAGGCAAAGTTGCCGCCATTGCCAGGAATGGCAACAAGTACCCGGCCAGCAACGCTAGTCGCCATGGCGATTCCTGAAGATGGAACGGCTCCAGCCACACTTGCATTGACTGATGGATTATCCGAGCGCTCAAGCTTGAGTCCTGAACTTGAGACTGAACTTGAGACTGAACTTGAGACTGAACTTGAGACATTGCCTGATGCATTTTCCGATCGCTCGGCCTTGGGTTCCGAATTTGAGACTGAACTTGAGATTGAACTCGAGGCTAAATCTGCGGATGTTGCGATCGCGTCTCTGGATGCAGACCCTAATTTGTCATCTCACCTGTCATCTCATCGCTCGGGATCTGGGGGGATCGCGATCGCGTCTCTGGATAGAGACCTCAATTTACCGTCTGAGCGATCAGAGGTTGCTGTCCGCGATCGCCATCTTCGTGTTGCCACCTCTAGCCCCAACCACTCTGCTGATGTTGCGCAGGTTGCTGCTAACAATCGATCTCAAACCCTACTCTCAGACCGCAACGTACAGATCGAACCCATTGCGCCAACAATTCAACCGGAACGCCAGTCAACAGCACAATGGTCAACAGCGCAATCAACAGTGCAATCAACAGCGCCATGGCCAACCCAAAAGTCGCTCTCAGCCTCAGAGCTATCGTCTGGTGCGACTGCCGATGAAGCCACAGACACTCTGACTCCAGCACCCGCTGTTGAGACACCCTCCAGCACGCCTCCCTATCTGACCGCGAATACTCTTGCTCGTTCCGCAGCAGTTGATAAAACGTATACCATCGGTGCAGGCGATCGCCTGCAGATCGAGATCTTCAATGTGCCTGAGTACAGCGGCGAACGGCAAGTCCTGGTAGACGGCACCATCCAGATGGAAATGATTGGCAGTCTTCTTGTAGAGGGGATGACTCTCGATCAGACCCGAGCCGCGATCGCGACTGCCTATGCACCGCTTCTCCGTCGTCCCCTGGTGACCCTCACTTTGCTGCAAGCTCGCCCATTACAGGTCAGCATTGCAGGTGAAGTTAATCGCCCCGGATCGTACACGCTTTCTTTTGCTGAAAATAGTCAATTTCCCACCGTGGTGCAGGCGATTCAAACCGCTGGCGGCATTACTCAGGCCGCAGATTTGCGGCAGGTTCAGATCCGGCGTCCGCGTCGCGCAGCCCCACCCCAGATCTTCTCTGCGAATTTGTGGGAACTATTGCAAACGGGCGATCTACAACAAGACATCGTGCTGCGGGATGGCGATACAATTTTAATTCCGACTGCATCTGAATTGAGTCCGGAGGAGGCAACTCGCCTGGCCATGGCGAACTTCTCTCCCGATCGGATGCAGGTCAATATTGTGGGTGAAGTGAAGGCTCCTGGGGCGATTCAGGTGGCACCCAACACCCCTTTAAATCAGGCTCTGTTGGCTGCTGGAGGGTTCACCCGCAAGGCCCGCAAAAAGTCGGTGACGTTGATTCGTCTGAATCCGAACGGTACGGTCACTCAAACTGCGATCGCAATCGACCTTTCCCAGGGGATCAATGGAGAAACAAATCCTCCTCTCCAACACAACGACGCCATCATTGTTGGACGATCGGGATCAGCCAAATTCTCAGATGGGCTGGGGAGCTTTTTAGGTACAGTTGGCAGACTGTTGCCTCTCGGCTTCTTGTTTTGACTGGCACAGTTTTTCCGTTGTCCGATTCACTTGATGCTCATTCTCTCCACCCCGAATTGCAATGGAAAAGTTTCAGTCTCCTCTATCGCCAGTTAACGATCGGCATAACGGCAATGGTAACGGCAATGGCAAGCACACGCCCCAATTTTTGCCGATTTACCCGTCTGAAAAGATCGACGAACAAAACGAAGAGCTAGATCTGCTTCAAATTCTAGCCATTTTTCGCCGTCGATGGCCAGTCGTTCTTGGGGTTGCGGTGGCTGCGATCGCAGCCACCGCCTTCCACACCTTGAATCAAACCCCAATCTACGAGGGGAAATTTCGCATCCTGGTTGAGCCAGTTACCGCAGAGAGCAATCTGGCAGAACTCACCCCCATTGGCAACAATTTGAGAAATACTGGCCTGGACTACCAAACCCAAATTCAGGTTCTGCAAAGTCCAGAACTCTTAGCCAACATCGTTAAACAATTGCAACGCCGTTACGCAGACCTCACCTATAGCGCCTTAATCTCCAACTTAACGATTACTCGTCCCCAAGAAACTAAGATTCTAGAAATTCGGTATCGCAGTTCCAACCCAGAGAAAATCCAAGTTACTTTAGAACATCTAGCTCAGGGATACTTAAAATATAGCCTGGAAGAACGACAAACCAATTTACGACAAGGCATCCAATTTGTAGAAGACCAATTGCCTCTGCTGCAGCGGCGTGTCGATCAACTCCAAGAACAACTCCAAGCTTTCCGACAAGCCCATAACCTCATCAACCCCGAAGCCCAGGCTCCCAAGCTAGCCGACCGCAGTGCTGCCCTGGCCCAACAGCGGCTAGAAATCGATAAGAAACTGGCAGAAACGCGCACCTATTTCATGACATTACAAGAAGAAACAGGTGCAGTAGCTGCTTTGAATGAGGCCACCCTGTATCAACAACTGATTAGCCAATTGCGAGAGGTCGAAACTGAAATTGCCGCAGAGTCCACTCGTTTCCAGACGCAAAATCCAGAAATCCAAGTCCTGCTGGAAAAACGAGAACGGTTACTGCCCTTGCTGCGCCAAGAAGCTAAGCGAGTGTTGGGGATAGAACTGGCCAAAGTGGCCACGGAAATCCAGACCTTGAACGTCCGCAGCCAAGCCATTTCACGCGCAGAAGCACAACTCAGACAGCAGGTACAACAATTGCCCTTTCTGGCTCGCCAATATACAGACCTGCAGCGACAATTGCAAATTGCCACCGAAAGCTTAGATCGGTTTCTGGCTAACCGCGAAACACTGCAAATCGAGGCTGCACAAACAGAAATTCCCTGGCAACTCCTCGCCGCACCCGACAAACCTCAGGTGCCCATCTCTCCTAACATCCAACGTAGTTTGCTATTAGGCGTCGTCAGTGGCATTCTGCTAGGAATCGGCACCGCGCTATTATTGGAAAAACTGGACAATGTATTTCGTTCGCCAGATATCCTGCAAGAGAAGACAAAGCTTCCCTTATTGGGAACGATTCCCTTTTGCGAACAGCTACAATCCGATCGGGAACAGGTACTGCTGGGCAATATGACGACCGCAATTTCCAGAAGCTTCCATACCTTCATCCCAGATCGTCAAAATCTATCCGGTCATTACCAAACGTCCACTTTTTTAGAAGCGTTTCGCCTGTTGCATACCAATATCCGCTTGCTCAGTTCGGATACACCGATCCGTTCGCTGACCATTAGCTCAGCCTTGCCGTCGGAAGGAAAGTCCACTATCGCTGTCAACCTGGCTCGGGCCGCAGCTGCGATGGATCAGCGCGTCCTGCTCGTTGATGCCGATCTGCGTCGACCGCAAGTGCATGGACTTTTAGACTTACCTAACTTGCGGGGATTAAGTACTGCGATCGCAACCGATCTGTCCCTACAAGAAGTGATTCAAGCCGTTCCCGCCATCGAAAACTTATCTGCCATTACCTCCGGCCAAATCCCCCCCGACCCCACCAAACTCCTCTCCTCCAGAAAAATGCAGCAACTAATGGAGTCCGTTCGTGACGACTTCGATTTAGTTATATACGATACCCCACCCCTGATTGGTCTAGCTGATGCTAGCTTACTGGCAACCCACACCGATGGCATCATTACAGTCGTTGGCATGGGCAAAACCAAACAGGCTACTTTAAAACAGGCCCTGAATAGTTTAGCGATTTCTCATACACCCGTATTAGGACTGGTTGCCAATGGCCTGCAGCGCTCCGCCGCCTCTTCCTATGGTTACTACTACTACCAAAACTACCAGCCACATGTTGAGCCTACGAATGGAGAATTGACGGCTGATGAGTGAGTATTGTTGCACAGAGGCTAGAAGGCAGCCAATAACATCGCTAGCCAGAAAATTTTCACTTGTCAAACACGACTTGGAAGGTTAGCGCCCCCTTAGGGGGCACTAACCCCTATTTTTCGTGCTAGAACAGAAAAAAAGGTTATTTTGAAAGCCTTGCTGAGCAAGGCTTTCAAAATAACCTTCCAAGTCGTGTGTCAAAATGCGTTAGTGCTTGGACACAGTCAAAATTGTGCCCAACTCGTACTCAGCACTTTAGCTGAAAAGTTTTTTGAGTCAGCGTTACAGTCAAATGGCGCTTGCATAAGCAGATATTTCGCATAGCGGTATGACACCGCTAAAATTGCGTAAATTCGTAGTTGGCACTTTAGTTGCTGCCAGAGTCTATCGAGCAAGGATTGCCGCTTTTCAACAACCCAACTCTATGACAATAAATTAGCTATATCAGTCCAGTGGGGTGGGAATTGATCCTGAGCGTTTGTGAGTGCTAATTGCGAGTTTTCTGAGCAATGCCCACCAGCAGGAGGCTCGGTTGGTGGGCATTTCCGAGCATTCTCTCAGATTGACAAAACAGCGGCGGGACGGAAATGCCTAACCTACGCGTCAGCTCCCCGTCGGCTCCTCCAAAAGTTGGATACGCCCGTCTGCACCATCCGATCGGTATCAAGACCGCTAAACGAGAGTAGCTTCAACAACTCGCTCCGTAAAACGAACTGAGGCAGAAATTCCAAATTCAGCACGAGTTTGCGTTACCTCACCCATTGAGCAATTGATTGAAAATTGTAAATCTCTCTTTCTATAAGGATTTGAGGACTTCTGCATTTTGAATTGCTGTAGCTGATGTTTGCTCATTTCCAAGACTAATAATTGTGGGATAGGATGTATACTTTGTTTAATATATTTCCCAAACAAATTCAGATTTGGTAGTATAATTCTTACCTTTAGCATTGGATAGGGCAAACGCAATCTTGTCAATCAGGTCGGGGGTTATTGAGGCAATTCTCAACTTTTAACTTTTATGGACCATTCGGTTTTTATATCTAGTGCTCATTAGATTCTGGAAACACTAAATCCGTTTATGTGTATTATGTTACCTTTAATCGTGCGATTACCCTGCGTTGAATGATTGATTTAGAGTATTATTAAATACTAGCTATTTTTCGGGAATACAAAGCTTTTATGTCTGTAAAGAAATTTTGGCGTTACATAAGCCAGACTTTAGTCGTCATTTTCCTCATCGTGTTGAGCCCATGTCTTGTGCTTGGCAGCAATCCTGTTGAAAATCCACTGGCTCCACCTGCAACCCATAGTCCGCGCGATACCTTGACACAGTTTTTGGCGAATACCAATGAAGCTTACGATCTCATTATGGCTGCGTATACGCAAGGCAAAAAGGAGCGAGGTTTTTTCTATTCGAAGGCGGTTTTGACTCAAGCCCACCAAGCAGAGGTAGCACTCGAACGGGCGGTCAAAACGCTCTCGCTTGAAGATGTTCCTCCTATCAATCGTAAAGAAGGCGGCATTGTGTCGGCACTGTTATTGAAAGGGATTCTCGATCGCATCAATTTGCCTGCGATCGCGCAAATGCCTGACGAAGCTACGGTTGTGGCTGAAGGATTGACCCACTGGGAAATTCCCAATACAGAAATCGCTATCGTCAAGATAGAAGACGGATTCCACACTGGCGAGTTTCTTTTCTCTGCGGAAACGGTGAAGCACCTTAAAACGTTCTATCAGAAGGTTCAATCGTTACCGTACAAGCCCCATGCCTCTAAAGGGTTTTACAAATTTTATATTTCTACACCGGGTAATCTTCTCCCGCCCAAGTGGAGCAATTGGCTGCCAGGATGGACAACCATATTGTGGGGCAATCAAACTATCTGGCAATGGTTCTCACTGGTCGTATCTCTGATCGTTACTAGTGCTCTAGTTTGGTTCATTCGGGGTTTTCTCGCGTTCAAAACTCCTTCTCATGGCAGCTTAGGACATGTCTGGTCGACTTTATTGTTGCCTCTCTTCATCTTCATCATTTTACGAGGGGAGATCTTCTTTATTACGTCTAGAATCAACATCACAGGCGGATTGAGAGCGATCGTTGTCGGAGTTGGGAATGTGTCAGAAATTGCTTTACTGGCCTGGCTATCTTTTGCGTTTTTGAATGCAATTGGCCGGACAATCATTGCATCCCCCTATTTCAGCGACAAGTTGCTCGAAGCCATCATTGTCCGCAATGGTGCTCGATTGTTAGGGTTTATTGCGGGCACAACGATTGTGTACTTTGGTAGTGCAGCGATCGGTCTACCGCTTGCACCCCTGCTCGCCAGTTTGAGCCTTGGCAGTCTGGCTATTGGTTTGGGGATGCGTCCCTATGTTGAGAATATGGTGGGTGGGATTACTCTGTTTTTGAACCGGCCCATGCAAATCGGAGACTATTGTGAGTTCGGCGGCGTCGCTGGCACGGTTGAGGATATTGGTTTGCGAGCAACGTTAATTCGGACATCCGATCGGAAACTAATTACGGTGCCAAATACAGCGATCTCGAGTTCGCAGTTAGTAAACTACAGTCGTCGCGATAAATATACGTTCACATATACATTGGGTTTAACCTATGACAGTGTTTGCGACCAGGTACTGCCCCTGATGGAGCAATTGCGCAAACAGCTTGCTGAGCACTCTATGCTTGCCAATGCAAAGGTCAGTTTGGCGGGTTTGAGCGGTACATCTATAGACATTGACCTATTCGCCCATGTGCTGACAACAAATGCTGAAGAATATAACGATATCCAATTGAATTTGCTGCTCGGTATCCAGGGTATCCTTGACCAATTTGGGGCCAAATTGAAGTAACTGTATGGGTAGCAGTCTTTGCCTCGATAGACGCGTGTTGAAATCTAAAAATTAGTCCTTGGGATGAAGGCGCTCGAAGCGCGTACACTTGAAATTGGGTGCGCGATCTAAAACGTGCGGATTGGCAAATGAGCGTTCAGTTTCCGAGGCGATTTGAATTGTGAGTAAAGACCGGTTTCACCACATTGTCAAAATTGCTCTGCAAAAGGACAACTGGCGGATTACCCACGATCCGCTGCCCATTCAAGCTGACCTCTTCACCGAAATGTATATTGACCTGGGTGCTGAACATCTTCTTGCTGCTGAGCGAGACGGACAGAAAATTGCGGTAGAAATCAAAAGCTTCTTGGGGATTTCTGCGATTTCTGAATTCCATACCGCAATGGGGCAATTCGGCAACTATCGCTATGCACTTGAGGATCAAGACCCCGATCGCACCCTCTATCTTGCCATTTCAGCTCAAATCTATGACACTTTTTTCCAGCGTCCTTTTATCCAGTCTGTCATTCAACGCAGCCAGGTTAAACTCATCGTTTACGATATCGATCAGGAGGTCATTACCCAATGGCTGAACTAACGCCCACTGAACGACAAAATTATCGTCAATATATTCAAGACTTCCTAACAGAACGAGCCGATATCCGCAACTCTGTGGGGGATGATGTAGAGGCTCAAACTCTCTTTGACAGCCAACAAGACCATTACCAACTGATCTTTATCGGTTGGTTCAACCGCAAGCGTGTGTTTGGCCCCGTCCTCCATTTAGACATCAAACCAGACGGCAAAATCTGGATTCAGTGGAACGGCACTGAAATTGACGTTGCTGAAGTCCTGGTCAAACGCGGCGTCCCAAAAGACCAGATTGTCATTGGCTTTCATCCGCCAGAACTGCGACAGTATACTGAATACGCTAGCCTGTAGTCGATCGCAGCATTCAGTTTAAGTTCAATAAGAGGGGGGTTGCAAAGTATTGGATCCCCAAGAGGGGAGCAAAGTATTGGATCCCCCGTAGCCCCCCTTGAAAAAGGCTACTGTGTACACACAAGTCTTGCTTTGACTAGAAATCCTGCCTCGATCCCCCCCTAGCCCCCCTTGAAAAGGGGGGAACCGGACTCTAAGTCCCCCTTTTTTAAGAGGGATTTAGGGGGATAGAGAGCGTTTTGTTACCAATTTTAGACCTTTTAAAACATCCTCTAAGGTACATACTTTTACCGAATTGCGAGAAAATTGTTGGCAGGATGTTAATCTCTTTGTGGTGAAATCACAGTTCATGCAGCGATCGCGCAAATGGCAATGGCGCGAATCGCGATCGCACAAATGTTGACAACCGACAACCCTAAGCACACAACCTGGGCAAACACAATGGAACAAGACACAGCTTTTGACGGTTCGGCTTTGTTGCAACAATTGCTGGCAGGGCAATCTCTTTCCAGCGAGCAGGCAGCAGCTTTGATGCAGGGTTGGCTAAATGAGAACATCCCACCAGTGCTGTCGGGGGCAATCCTGGCGGCGATTCAGGCAAAGGGAGTCTCAGCGGATGAGCTGGCAGGGATGGCGCGGGTTTTGCAAGCGCAGGCGCGACAGCCTGCAGCGGTAGAATACGACTCGCCCGTTATTGATACTTGTGGCACGGGTGGCGATGGCGCTTCGACGTTTAATATTTCCACCGCTGTTGCATTTGTTGCGGCGGCAGCTGGACTGAAGGTGGCGAAGCATGGTAATCGGTCTGCGTCCAGTCGAGTGGGGTCAGCAGATGTGCTGGAGGCGCTGGGGGTGAATCTGACCGCTCAGATCGACCGGGTGCAGGCAGCACTTGATACCGTGGGGATAGCGTTTTTGTTCGCGCCGGGCTGGCATCCAGCGATGAAGGCAGTGGCACCGCTGCGGCGGACGCTGAAGATTCGTACGATTTTTAATTTGCTGGGCCCGCTGGTAAATCCGTTGCGCCCGACGGGGCAGGTGCTGGGGGTTTCTGACCCGTCGCTGGTGAAAACGATGGCGCAGGCGTTGAGCCAGTTGGGCATGCGGCGGGGGATTGTGTTGCACGGGCGGGAGCGCCTGGATGAGGCGGGTTTGGGGGATGCGACGGATCTGGCGGTATTGACAGGGGATGGACCGACAGGAGACCCGGTTGCGGTGCGCCAGGCAGTACTGAATCCGGAAATCGTGGGATTGCAGGTGGCTCCGACTAGCGCTTTGAAGGGAGGCGATGTGCAGGAAAATGTGGACATTCTTCGGGCGGTGTTGCAGGGGAAGGGCACCCGGGAGCAGCAGGATGTGGTGGCACTGAATGCGTCGCTGGCGCTGCAAGTGGGCGGTGCAATCGCGCTTGAGGATCATCAAGCAGGCATTGCGCGTGCGAGAGAGATCCTGCAGGCAGGCACGGCCTGGTCGAAACTGGAAGCATTGGTGAAGTTCCTTGAATAAGGCAGAGGGCAGAAGGCAGAGGGTAGAAGGCAAAGGGTAAAGGGTAGAAAAAGGCAGAGGGCAGAGTTTATAGTTGGCACTTTAGTGCTGCAACGTCTCTTGAGCGAGCAGTACAGTCTTTTCCAAAATCCAGTTCTATGGTAGGCGTGACCGCCGTCACTGATTGCCCTGCCTCCGATCGCTCGAATGGCTGCATTGGATCGCGTCGATTGGGCACTGCGATCGCGCTCCAGACTGATGAGAATCTTCTGGCGCGCAGATTGCGATCGCGGTACGGATCTGCCCAAAGAGGGATAGTAGAACTATAGAGTTCAGTTCAGGAAACCCAAGGTCATGACTCCTTTCACTCCTCACAACCAACGCGATCGGGTAGATGCCCGCCGTCGAGATCGGCAAGCCCAACAAACCCGGCTCGAACGAGAGATACAATCTTTCTTCCAGCAGGCAGGCGTCAGAACGGTCAATCTCGACGAGATGTTCCAAGAAATCGAATGGCCGGCTTGAATGGCCAACATCAAGGTCACTCCCCTCAAGTCAGACGCGATCGCAGCCAGGTTAAACAAGACGGTAGACGCGATCGCAAACATTCACCTGAGAGACTGAGACTGTAATGCAACCCCACCGACCACATCGATGGTCGGTTTTTCTTCTCAAGCACTCCGGCCTTGGATAGGACGTCCTGCTTTGGGTGAAAGGCAATGGGGATGAGCAACAGGGAATAGGGAACAGGGAACAGTAAAATACCTTAACTGATAACCGTGGTGCTTGTAGTTCAGTCTTTTCCCTTCTGCTTTCTGCCCTCTGCCTTCTGCCAAAATTAGCCAACCCCTTGATGCCAGTGGCATAGTGAGAGAGATAGCGTTTTGGGTTGGGTAGAGTACTATGTTGGACTGGCTCGTGCTCTGGGGCGTTCAAGGATTGGGCAACTTCCTCTTTATTGAGGTGCTGAAACCCCTGGCGAAGGGAGCACTGGAAGACTACACCACGGACTTTTTCAAGGACTGCATCGCCGACTTCACCGGACTGGGCGACCCGCAACCCTTACACCAGGCTCTGGGAGAGGCGCTGAAAGTCTTCCTCTGGCTGGTGCAGGACGAACTGCTGACCTGGGGGCTGAGCGAAGCCGAAGTGCGCGATCGCTACGAACGTCCCATCCAAACATTCATCCACCACCCCCAAGTCAAGCCCCTACTAGGCCGTGCCTTCGAACCAGACTGCCGCACCCTCGACGTCGCCATTCTAGAAGACACCTGGGCCCAGCTCGACGCGCCCCCCTTACCCGCAGACTTCGACTGGCCCCGGATCGCCAAACTCTACCTGCGGCAGGTCAAAGCCCTGATGCGGGAATCCGATAAGCTACGAGCTATTCTCGACTCCCAGCGCATGGAAGCGATCCACCATCGTCTGGGCGAGATAGCGGGCATCATCGAGGGTATCCCTGCCGACTTCAACCTGGAAGCGTACCGTGAGGGTTTGCTGGAGCGCTACGGCAACCTGCAGCTGGAATCCCTCGATACCACCGGCTGTGCCTACAACCAGCTGCGGCTCTGGCGCTTGTTCGTGCCCCAAACGGTGCGGCTCTGTCACCAATTTCTGCCCCAGGTGTACGAAATTCCCAAAACGGTTCAGCGGCAGTTGCAAGAGAACGGTCAGTTGCAGGCGGATCTTTCCCCCGATGCAATCGAGCGCTATCGCAAGGTCTACAGCGAGCAACTGCCGCGCCCGATCCTGGACGTTATCAAGGAACGGGACTACGCCTACCTGGTGGTTCTGGGGGATCCTGGGTCGGGCAAGTCCACCCTGCTGCAATACCTGGCCACAGACTGGTCTCAGCAGCCTGCCGCCGTGCGCCATGCTCGCCCGCTGCCCCTGTTGATCGAGCTGCGGGCTTACGGACGCAACCGCGATGAGGGCCGCTGCAGTACCTTTCTGGAGTTCCTCGACCGGGGCAACGGCATCATTTGCCATCTCAACCAGCAGGCCCTGCACCAGTACCTGAAAGCGGGCCAGGCGGTGGCCCTGTTTGATGGCCTAGATGAGATTTTCGATCCGGGTCGCCGTCAGGAGGTGGTTGCCGACATCCACCGCTTCACCAACGACTATCCCCAAGTGCGGGTTATCATTACCTCGCGGGTCATCGGCTACAAACCGCAACCGCTTCGGGATGCAGGCTTTGCCCATGCCCTGCTGCAGGATCTCGACAGCGCCCAGATCGAAGACTTCATCCAGCGCTGGCACGAAGCCACCTTTACCCAGGCAGCAGACAAGCAGCGCAAGCGGGAGCGACTGCAGCGGGCCATCCGCGAGTCGGCGGCGATTCGGGAGCTGGCGGGCAATCCCCTGCTGCTGACGATGATGGCGATCCTCAACCGCAACCAGGAGCTGCCGCGAGATCGGGCGGAACTGTACCATCAGGCGTCGCGGGTGTTGCTGCACCAGTGGGATGTGGAGCGGGCGATCTTTTCCGATGAACGGATTCCTCGCACGATTGACTACAAGGACAAGCAGGCGATGCTGCGGCGGGTGGCTTATCACATGCAGGCCAGCGAGAAAGGTTTGGCCGCGAACCTGATTGCCGCCGCCGACTTGGAGGAGATCCTGACTGACTATTTGAAGCAGATTGAAGTCAGCGAGGCGCGGGATCGGGCGCGGCGGATCGTGGAGCAGCTGCGATCGCGCAATTTCATCCTCTGTTCCTTGGGAGCAGACTACTACGCCTTCGTCCATCGCACCTTTCTGGAATACTTCTGTGCCTGGGAGTTTGTGGATCGGTTTGAGAAACAACGGACATTACCGGAAGCGCAGTTGCGGGCGGAAACCTTCGAGCGCCACTGGCGGGAGGAATCCTGGCAGGAAGTGCTGTGCTTGATCGTCGGCATGGTGGGGGAAGAGGTCGCGGGCCGGATGATTGAATATCTGTTGCGCCAGGATGAGGATAAGGAGTACGACAAGACTTTCAGCAATTTGCTGCTAGCGGCCCGCTGTCTGGCGGATATTCGCAACCGCGCCAGTATCCAAACTACAGCAACGAAGCTGCTGCAGCGGTTAAAGCAGGCTGCCCAAATCAAGGGACTGCCATCCAAACCCTCTGCAAAAATCGTCGCCGCCATTGCCACCACCTGGAAAGACGATGCGGGGACGCTGCCGTTTCTCCAGCGCTGTCTTCGCTTCGATCAACAGTCTTACGTGCCCGAATCGGCGGTACAGGAAATTGTCCAGGGCTGGCGAGACGATCTGGAGACGCTGCCCTGGCTGAAACAGAGGGCGCAGCAGGATGAGAACCCCTATGTGCGAGCGGCGGCAGTGGAGGAGTTGGTTCAGAGTTGGCCGGACGAGCCGGAAACCTTGCCCTGGCTAAAGCAACTGGCCCAGCAGGGTGAGCACTGGGTGTTGCGACAGGTGGCAGTGGAGGAATTGGCCCAGGGCTGGCGGAACGACCCCGAGACCCTGCCCATTCTCCAACAGAGAGCGCAGCAGGATGAGGACGGAGATGTGTGCCAGACAGCGGTGCGGGAGTTAGCGCGGGGTTGGCGAGATGACATCGAGACCCTACCCTGGCTAAAAGGGCGGGCGCAGCAGGATAAGGACTGGGCGGTGCGAGTAGCGGCGGTGCGGGAGTTAGCGCGGGGCTGGCGAGATGACATTGAGACCCTGCCTTGGCTAAAAGAGCGGGCGCAACAGGATGAGAACTGGGCGGTGCGAGCAACGGCGGTGCGGGAGTTAGCACGGGGCTGGCGGGATGACATTGAGACCCTGCCCTGGCTAAAAGGGCGGGCGCAGCAGGATGAGAACTGGGTGGTGCGCCGGACAGCGGTGCAGGAGCTGGCGCGGGGCTGGCGGGATGACCCTGAGATCCTGCTTCTGCTGAAAACGCGGGTGCAGCAGGACGAGGACGGGGATGTGCGAGCAACAGCAGTGCGGGAGTTAGCGTGGGGCTGGGCTGATGACCCGCAGGTTCTGCCCTGGATCAAAGCGCAGGTGCAGGATGAGGACGAAGTGGTGCGAGCGGCGGCGGTAGAGGTGCTGGTACGGAATTTCGCTGCTGACTGCGATCTGTTTGAATGCTTGCGCGACTGCGCCGTTAGCGATCCCTTCCAGCGCCAATTTTCCTGGCAAAACAACCCTCGTCAGGTGGCGCTGGCGGCGATTGTCCAGCACTACCCGGAGCGGGCGGAGACGGGAGTACTGTTGCGGCAGCGGGCGGCTCGCGACCCGGACGATCAGGTGCGACGGTTTGCCCGGGAGTCCATGGGGCGGCTGGGGATTGGTGACGAGTAACGAGTGACGAGTCATGAGAGATTTCGCGTAGGGTGGAATGGCACTTACATAAGCAGAAATTTAGGCAATTGTAGAGTTGGGTTGTTGAAAAGCGGCAATCCTTGCTCGATAGACTCTGGCAGCAACTAAAGTGCCAACTACGAATTTACGCAATTTTAGCGGTGTCATACCACTACGCGAAATATCTGCTTATGATTGTCATAGGTTGGGTTGCAGCGCTAGCGGAAACCCAACGCAAAGTCTCCTGGTGTTGGGTTTTCTCCTGTCGGAGACGCTCCGCGAACGCTCCGCTCTACCCAGTCATGGAAAAAGTCAAGTATAGGCGAAACAATTTTATGAGATTCCTATAGAGATCTCATAATCAACCACCAACCATAAGCTCAACAACAGATAATCAGTGTACTCAATTCCCAACACTTCA